>JAABUX010000023.1_pt1 | contig 262331 bp, 240 predicted proteins | sample 5561851 | NCBI WGS metagenome assembly JAABUX01 (sample SAMN10711883, study PRJNA513361) | rock metagenome | isolation source: Antarctica rocks | place: Antarctica: Victoria Land, Richard Nunatak red sandstone | collected 2016-01-03 | reverse complement strand
AGGACGTTCACCCAGTCATGATTATGGCCGAAAAACTGCCGGTAGTCCGTCACCGCGCTGTACAGCCTCGCGCCGACCAGGCCGACCGGAACCGTCACGGCAGCGAGGTCCAGGACCAGCCCGTTGCGGCCGCCGGCCGCGCGGTAATAGCGCCGTGCGAGCCACAGGCCGCAGGCGACGCCGACAACCGCGCACAGGGCGTAAGCCCGGACGGGAACGGGGCCGACCTGCCATACGCCGCGTGCCGGGCTCGGGAGAAAGGCTGCCGACATGGAGTCTGACGCTACCCCTGCCGCGGGCGTCGCACGTCCCTTTCGGTGCCGGCGGGGCGCTACCGGAGCGGCCGGGCGGTGGCGGGGATGGCCGCTGGCAGCCGGGTAGCCCCCGCTAGGTAGCTGTCCGCGGCCGCGGCCGCCGATCTGCCCTCGGCGATCGCCCAGACGATCAGCGACTGGCCGCGGCCCATGTCCCCGGCCACGAAAATACCCGGCACCGACGTGGCATAGCGGCCGTCGCGCGCCACGTTGCCCCGCGAGTCGAATTCGACCCCGAGGTCATCGAGCAGCGGCCCGGGCTCGGCGCCGGTGAAGCCCATGGCCAGCAGCACCAGGTCGCATCGCAGCTCCCGCTCGGTGCCCGCCCGGACCGCCGGCATCCCCGGCCGGGCGGCCCCGGCCGGCTCCGCTGGCGCCAGCACCAGCGCCCGGACCCGGCCGCTGTCGTCGCCGAGAAACTCCCGGGTGCAGACCGCGTATGCCCGCTCGCCGCCTTCCTCGTGCGCGCTGGCGATCCGGTAGATCATCGGGTAAGTCGGCCACGGCTGGGCACCGGGCCGCAGCTCCGGCGGCCGCGGCAGGATCTCCAGCTGGGTCACCGCGGCGGCGCCCTGGCGCAGGGCGGTCCCCAGGCAGTCAGCGCCGGTGTCGCCGCCGCCGATGATCACTACGTGCCGCCCGCTAGCCGAGATGGCGGTCTGCGCGACCGGGGCAGGGCCGGCCGCGGTGACCGCGCGGTTGACCGGGGGCAGGTAATCCATCGCCTGGTGGATACCGTCCAGGTCGCTGCCGGGCACCGGCAGCCGCCGCGGCAGCCGGGCGCCCCCGGCGAGCACGATGGCGTCATGATCAGCGCGCAGTTGCGCCGCGGTGACGTCCACGCCCGCGTGCACCCCGGTGCGGAACACCGTGCCCTCGGCGGTCATCTGCGCTAGCCGCCGGTCCAGGTGCCGTTTTTCCATCTTGAACTCGGGGATGCCGAACCGCAGCAGGCCGCCGGGCAGCTCGTCCCGCTCGTAGACGGTCACCGTGTGCCCGGCCCTGGTAAGCTGCTGCGCCGCGGCCAGGCCGGCCGGCCCCGAGCCGATGACCGCCACCCGCCGCCCCGCGGCGACCGCGGCCGCCGGCGGGGGCAGCGGCGGCACCCAGCCTTCCGCCCAGGCGCGGTCGATAATCTCCACCTCGACCTGCTTGATCGTCACCGGGTCGGCGTTGATGCCGAGCACGCACGCGGTCTCGCACGGCGCTGGGCAGAGCCGCCCGGTAAACTCGGGGAAGTTGTTAGTCGCGTGCAGCCGCTCTGCCGCGGCCTGCCAGTCCTGCCGCCAGACCAGGTCGTTCCACTCGGGAATCAGGTTTCCGAGCGGGCAGCCGTGATGGCAGAACGGGATACCGCAGTCCATGCACCGGCCCGCCTGCCGCTCCAGCTGGCTGGCGCCGAAATCGAGGTAAACCTCGCGCCAGTCCTGAATGCGGATGTCGACCGGGCGCCGGGCCGGCGTCTGCCGCGGCGTGCTGATGAAACCTCTCGGATCTGGCATCTGCCCTCCTGTCCCCCTGTGCCGGTCAGCCCTGTGCCGGTCCGTCCTGTGCGGTGAGCATTGTGCCGGTCAGCCCTGTGCCGGTCAGCCCTGTGCCGCCGCCATGACCGCGTCGTTGACGTCGCGGCCCTCGACCTCCGCCCGCCTGGCCGCGGCCAGTACCCGCTTGTAGTCCCGCGGCATGACCTTGCCGAACCGCGGCAGCGCCAGCTCCCAGTCCGCCAGCAGCCCGGCGGCCACGACCGAGCCCGTCTCCTCGCGGTGCCGCTGGGTGAGGTCCCGGACGAAGCTGGCATCCTCGTCATCCAGCAGCTCAAGCTCGGCCATCTCGGTGTTGATCCGGCGCGGGTCGGGGTCCAGCAGGTAGGCGACGCCGCCGGACATCCCGGCCGCGAAGTTCCGCCCCACCGGGCCCAGCACCAGCACCCGGCCGCCGGTCATGTACTCGCAGCCGTGGTCCCCAGTGCCCTCGGCCACCGCGGTCGCGCCCGAGTTGCGGACGCAGAACCGCTCGCCGACCAGGCCGCGCAGGAACATCTCGCCGCTGGTCGCGCCGTAGCCGATCACGTTCCCGGCGATAATCTGGTGCTCGGCGGCGAAGACCGCGGACCGGTCCGGGGCGGCGATGATCCGGCCGCCGGACAGGCCCTTGCCGAGGTAGTCGTTGGCGTCCCCGACCAGCCGCAGCGTGATCCCGCGCGGCAGGAAGGCGCCGAACGATTGCCCGGCTGACCCGCGGAAGGCAACTGCGATCGTGTCGTCCGGCAGTCCGGCGCCGCCCCAGCGCCTGGTCACCTCGTAGCCGAGCATGGTGCCCACGGTCCGGTTCACGTTGCGGATCGGCAGCTCGAGCGTGACGGGCCGGCCGTCCTGCAAAGCGCCCTCGGCAAGCTGGATCAGCGTATTGTCCAGCGCGCGCTCCAGCCCGTGGTCCTGGCGGGTGACGCAGCGGCGGGATGCGCCGGGCGCGACCGCCGGCACGTGCAGCACCGGCGACAAGTCGAGTCCGGCGGCCTTCCAGTGCTCGACCGCCGCGCCGGCGTCCAGCAGGTCGGCCCGGCCGACGGCCTCAGCCAGCGACCGCAGGCCCAGCGCGGCCAGGTACTCCCGCACCTGCTGGGCCAGGAACTCGAAGAAGTTCACCACGAACTCCGGCTTGCCGGTGAACCGGCCGCGCAGCTCGGGGTTCTGGGTGGCGACCCCCACCGGGCAGGTGTCCAGGTGGCACACGCGCATCAGCACGCAGCCCGCCACCACCAGCGGGGCGGTGGCGAACCCGAATTCCTCTGCCCCCAGCAGCGCCGCGATGATCACGTCCCGGCCGGTCTTCAGCTGGCCGTCGACCTGCACGACGATCCGGTCCCGCAGGCCGCCGCGCAGCAGGGTCTGCTGGGTTTCCGCCAGCCCGATCTCCCAGGGCGCCCCGGCGTGCTTGATGCTGGTCAGCGGCGACGCGCCGGTGCCGCCGTCGTGGCCGGAGATGAGCACCACGTCGGCGTGCGCCTTGGCCACCCCGGCCGCCACGGTACCGACGCCGAGCTCGGCGACCAGCTTGACATGCACCCGGGCGGCCGGGTTAGCGTTTTTCAGGTCGTGGATGAGCTGGGCGAGATCCTCGATCGAGTAGATGTCGTGATGCGGCGGCGGCGAGATCAGGCCCACGCCGGGGGTGGAGTACCGGGTCCTGGCGATCCACGGGTACACCTTGTGGCCGGGCAGCTGGCCGCCCTCCCCCGGCTTGGCGCCCTGGGCCATCTTGATCTGCAGGTCGTCGGCGTTGACCAGGTACTCACTGGTCACGCCGAACCGGCCGCTGGCGACCTGCTTCACCGCGGACCGGCGCAGGTCGCCGTTGTCATCGCGGGCGAACCGCTCGGCGTCCTCGCCGCCCTCGCCGGTGTTGGACCGGCCGCCGAGCCGGTTCATCGCGATCGCGAGGGTCTGGTGCGCTTCGGCCGAGATCGAGCCGTAGGACATGGCCCCGGTGGAGAACCGCGAGACGATCGCGGCCACTGACTCGACCTCGTCGACGCTGATCGGCTCCCGGACCGCCCCGGCCGGGGCGGTGCGGTCCGCGCTGATGACGCCGGCGCCATCAGCCGGGCTGCCGTCGATGCCGCGGATCCGCAGCATCCCGCGCAGCGTCATCAGCCGGGCGGCCTGGTCGTCCACCAGCGCGGTGTATTCCGCGAACACGTCGCGCTGCCCCGTCCGGGTGGAATGCTGCAGCTTGAACACCGTCTCCGGGCTGAACAGGTGCGCTTCCCCGTCGCGCCGCCACTGGTAGTCACCGCCGGTCTCCAGCTGCTGGCGCGCCGGGCCGCCGCCGGCCGCCGGGAAGGCGCGGGCATGCCGGGCGCCCACCTCCGCGGCCAGCTCGTCAAAACGGACGCCGCCCAGCCGCGAGGAGGTGCCGGTGAAGCACTCGTCGATCACCTCGGCGCCGATCCCGGTGGCCTCGAAAATCTGAGCCCCGGTGTACGAGGCGATCGTGGAAACCCCCATCTTCGACATGATCTTCAGGACGCCCTTGTTCAGCGCCCGGACCAGGTTGGCAGCTGCCTGCTCCGGGGTGACGGCGTCCAGCCGGCCGCGGCGCACCAGGTCCGCCGCGGACCGGATCGCCAGGTACGGGCAGAGCGCCGAAGCGCCGTAGCCGATCAGCAGGGCGGCGTGATGGCATTCGCGGGCATCGCCGGATTCGACAATCAGGCCGACCCTGGTCCTGGTCTGCTCCCTGATCAGGTGATGGTGCACGGCGCCGGTCAGCAGCAGGGACGGGATCGGGGCCATGGCGGCCGCCGCCCGCGAGCCAGCCGGATCCGGGCCAGCGGCCCGGTCCGACAGCACGATGATCCGGGCGCCATCGGCGATCGCCGCGCTGACCTGCGCCCGGATCTCCGCCAGCCGGGCGCGCAGCGCGCTGCCGCCGCCGGCGGCGGCGTACCGGCCGTCTACCAGATGCGCCGCCAGGCCGGGCAGGTTCCCGTCATCGTTGACATGAATGATCTTCGCCAGATCTTCCTCGCCGAGCACCGGGTAGGGCAGCACGATCTGCCGGCAGGACGCCGGGCCCGGGTCGAACAGGTTGTGCTCCGGACCGGTGGTGGATGCCAGGGAGGTGACGAGCTCCTCCCGGATGGCATCCAGCGGCGGATTCGTCACCTGCGCGAAGAGCTGGCTGAAATAGTCAAAAAGCAGCCGCGGCCGGTCCGACAGCACGGCCAGCGGGGTGTCATCCCCCATCGACCCGAGCGCCTCGGTGCCCGCGGCCGCCATCGGCGCCAGCACGATCCGCAGTTCTTCCTCGGTATAGCCGAAAATCTGCTGCTGGATAGCCAGCGCGCCCGAGTCGAGGGCGCGGGCGTCGGTGAGCTCGCGGCTGCGGCCGGGCAGGTCGTCCAGCTGCAGCAGGCCGGCGTGCAGCCACTCATCGTACGGATGCTCGGCGGCCAGGCTCGCCTTCACCTCCTCGTCCTCGATGATCCGGCCGCTGGCGGTGTCCGCCAGGAAAATCCGGCCAGGCTGCAGCCTGCCCTTGCGGATCACCGCGGCAGGATCGATATCCAGGACGCCGACCTCGCTGGCAAGGATCACCAGGCCGTCTTTGGTTACCCAGTACCGGCCGGGCCGCAGGCCGTTGCGGTCCAGCACCGCGCCGACCACCGAGCCGTCGGTGAACGCGATCAGGGCCGGGCCGTCCCAGGGCTCCATCAAGGTCGCGTGGAAGCGGTAGAAGGCCCGCAGCGCCGGGTCCATGTCGTCGTGATTCTCCCACGGCTCGGGGATCATCATCAGCAGCGCGTGCGGCAGCGACCGGCCGCCCATGTGCAGCAGCTCCAGGCAGGCATCGAAGCTCGCCGAGTCGCTGGCGTGGTTGTCCAGGACCGGCAGCAGCCGCTCGATCCCGCGGCCGTCAGCGTCCGCCGGGATAACGTCGGTCGCCAGCAGCGCCTCGCGGGCCCGCATCCAGTTGCGGTTGCCGCGGACGGTGTTGATCTCGCCGTTGTGCGCCACGAACCGGTACGGGTGCGCGAGCGGCCAGGACGGGAACGTGTTGGTGGAGAAGCGGGAGTGCACTAGCGCCAGCGCGGAGCAGTACCGCGGGTCGGTGAGGTCCGGGTAAAACGGCCCGAGCTGCGCGGCGGTAAGCATTCCCTTGTACAGGATCGTCGAAGGCGAGAGGCTGGCCATGTAGACGCCGGTCTCGTGCTCGACGCGCTGGCGCATGCAGAACGCCCGGCGGTGCAGCGCCATCGGGTCAGGCTGCGGCGACGGGCCGCCGCCCTGCGATCCCGCGGCGGCGACGAACAGCTGCGCCAGGTGCGGCATCACCTCGCGGGAGCCGGAACCGCAGAAAGCCGGGTCCTGCGGAACGTCACGCCAGCCCAGCACGGTCAGGCGCTCGGACGCGGCGATCCGCGCGACCGCTGACATGGCCGCGGCCCGCTGCGGCCCGGCGGTCGGCAGGAACACCATCCCGGCCGCGTACTCGGCCGGGCCGGGAAGCGCGAAACGGCACACGGCGCGGAAGAAGGCATCCGGGATCTGGGTCACGATCCCGGCGCCGTCACCGGTGTCCGGGTCACTGCCCCGGGCGCCCCGGTGCTCCAGGTTGCACAGTACGGTCAGCGCCTGGCTGATTACGGAGTGGTCCTTGCGGCCGGACAGGTCGGCGACGAAGCCGACACCGCACGCGTCATGCTCGTAATTGCTGTCGTAGAGGCCCTCTGTCAGCCGAGGGAACGGCGTCACCCGAGGGAACGGCGTGCCCTCAAGCCCGGGCACAGAAGCAGGCGCCATCCGCACTCCAGTCGTCTCGGTCGCAGCACAGGTTGGAATGAACTCGGGACGACGTCGGCCCTGCCGTAAGCGCGGTCTCGCAAAATAGCAGCGTTCGGCTTCCGCTGGCTACGCGCCACGACTTTCAGTATATCCGGCCTGGCCGCCGGAAGATCAGGCCGACCGGGGACTAGATGCCTGCCTGGCCATACCCATGACCTGCAGTCCGGCCAGCCGGATTGGCGGCTAGGCGCTGACCGGCGGCCGGCCGCGCACGCCCGCCGCGAGCTCGGCGGCCAGCTCGCGCACACCGTCCAGGCCGGCCGCCAGGTCCGGGGCGTCGAGCAGCCGCTGCACGAACGCGGAGCCGACAATTACCCCGTCGGCGAAACGCGCTACCTCGGCGGCCTGCGCCCCGTCCCGCACCCCGAGGCCCACGGCCACCGGCAGGCTGGTGCACTCCCGGACCCGCCGGACCAGCCCGGCCGCCGCACTGCCCACGCTTGTCCGGGCTCCGGTGATGCCCATCAGCGACGCCGCGTAGACGAACCCCCCGCAGACCGAGGTAATCAGCTCGATCCGCTGCCGGGACGAGCTGGGCGCCACCAGGAACACCGGGTCCAGGCCATGGTCAGCCGCGGCCGCCAGCCAGGGCTGCGCTTCCTCCGGCGTCAGGTCCGGGGTGATCATGCCGCTGCCGCCGGCGGCGGCAAGATCACGGGCGAACGCGGTTACCCCGTAGCGGTCGACCGGATTCCAGTAGGTCATCACCAGCACCGGAACGCCGGAGCCGGCGACTGCCTCGACCGTGCGCAGCACGTCAGCTACCCGGACGCCGGCGGTCAGCGCACGGTGCACGGCTTCCTGGATAACCGGGCCGTCCATCAGCGGGTCGGAGTACGGCAGCCCGATCTCGATCACGTCGGCGCCCGCCGCGGCGATGCCCAGGGCGGCTGCGACCGCGCCGTCGACCGACGGGAAGCCGGCCGGCAGGTAGCCGATCAGCGCGGCCCGGTCCTGGTCCGCCGCCTGCGCCAGCGCCGCGGTGACCGCGCTTCGGGCCGGCCCGGTTACCGGCGCCGGGTCGGCCGGCCCGGCCGGACCGGTCACTGAACCGCCGTCCCGGCGCCGGACGGGGTGTCCAGGTGGCCGAACCAGCGGACCGCGATGTCCATGTCCTTGTCACCGCGGCCGGACAGGTTCACCACCAGCACCGCGTCCGGTCCCAGTTCCGGGCCTAGTTCGAGCGCGCCGGCGAGCGCGTGCGCGGACTCGATCGCCGGGATGATGCCCTCGGTCCGGCACAGCAGCGAGAAGGCGCTCATCGCCGCGTCGTCGGTGACCGCCCGGTACTGGGCCCGGCCGGTGTCATGCAGCCAGGCGTGCTCCGGCCCGACCCCCGGATAGTCCAGCCCGGCCGAGATCGAGTGCGTCTCGCGGGTCTGGCCTTCCGCGTCCTGCAGCAGGTAGGTACGCATGCCGTGGATCACGCCGGGCGATCCGCCCGCCACCGTGGCGGCATGCCGCCCGGTGGCCACGCCGTCGCCGCCCGCCTCGCAGCCGACCAGCCGGACCCCGGCGTCGGGAATGAACTCGTGGAAGATCCCGATGGCGTTCGAGCCGCCGCCCACGCAGGCGACGACCGCGTCGGGCAGCCGCCCGGCCGCGGCGATGACCTGGGCTCTGGCCTCCACTCCGATCACCCGCTGAAAATCACGCACCATCACGGGGAACGGGTGCGGGCCCATCACCGACCCGATGCAGTAGTGCGTGGTCTCGACGCTGGCCACCCAGTCCCGGAAGGTCTCGTTAATCGCGTCCTTCAGGGTCCCGGCCCCGGTCGCGACGGCAATCACCTCGGCCCCGAGCAGCCGCATCCGGGCCACGTTCAGGGCCTGCCGCCGGGTATCTTCCGCGCCCATGTAGACCACGCAGTCCAGGCCGAGCAGCGCGCACGCGGTTGCCGTCGCCACGCCGTGCTGGCCGGCCCCGGTCTCGGCGATGACCCGGCTCTTGCCCATCCGCCGCGCCAGCAGCACCTGGCCGAGCACATTGTTGATCTTGTGCGAGCCGGTGTAGGCCATGTCCTCGCGCTTGAGGAATACCCGGCAGCCGCCCGCGTGCGCGGCAAACCTGGGTACCTCGGTGAGCAGCGTCGGGCGGCCGGCGTAATCCGCCAGCAGCGTCGCCAGCTCGGCCCGGAAGCCGGGGTCGGCCGTGGCCGCCCGGTAAGCCGTTTCCAGCTCGCCGAGCGCCGACATCAGCGCCTCCGGCGCGATCCGGCCGCCGAAGCTGCCGAACCGGCCGGACGCGTCAGGGACCGTCTGGAGCTGCGTGGTCGTCGTGCTCATGGAGTGCCTCCCGGCCCGTCCGGCTTATCCCGGCCGTCGCCGCTAGTTCCGGTGCTGCTGCCCCGGCGCCTGCCGCTGCGGCCCGGCTGGGAGCTGCCGCGATCGCCGCGAAGCGCCGGGTGCGATCCGGCCGTCACCAGGTCGGCGACCGCGGACCGCGGGTCCTTTCCCGTCACCAGCGTCTCACCGACGAGGACCGCGTCCGCCCCGGCCGCGGCGTACGCGAGCAGGTCGTGCGGCCCGCGGACACCGGATTCGGCGACTGTGACGATTCCCGCCGGAATGCGCGGCGCCAGCGTGGCGAATACCGTCCGGTCTATCTCAAGGGTAGCCAGGTTGCGGGCATTAACCCCGACAAGCTGCGCCCCGGCGTCGAGCGCCCGGTCAAGCTCGGCGCCGGTGTGCACCTCGACCAGGGGCACCAGCCCGATGGAGACGGCCCGTTCCACCAGGGAGACGAGCGCGTTCTGGCCCATCGCGGCCACGATCAGCAGCACCAGGTCGGCCCCGTATGCCCGGGCCTCCCAGAGCTGGTAGGAACTGATCACGAAGTCCTTGCGCAGCACGGGTATCCGCACCGCCGCCCGGACCGCGGCGAGGTCGGCGAGGCTGCCGCCGAAGCGGCGCTTCTCGGTGAGCACGCTGATCACCTTGGCGCCCCCGGCCTCGTAATCGGCAGCCAGGCCGGCCGGATCGGCGATCGCGGCGAGTGCGCCCTTGGACGGGCTCGCGCGCTTGACCTCCGCGATAACGGCGACATCATCGCCCTGGAGGGCGCCGAGCACGTCCTTGGGGGACGGTGCCCGGCAGGCGGCCTCCTTCAGCCGCGCCAGCGGCACGCAGTCCTGGCGGGCCGAGAGGTCAGCCCGGACACCTTCGAGGATCTCGTCGAGCACGCTCACGCGGTTTTACTGCCCCCTAGCCGGTGGTTGGCCTGCCCTGTCGATGGTAGCGAGCCAGAATCGGCCGCCCGGCAGGCACCCCGCGGCGCCCCGGCTTCCGTCGGATCCTCGCCCCGGCTCAGTGATTCCCAGACGCTCGCGGAGTCGGCCGCCGGGGGCGGGTCAGCCGCGGCCCGCGCCGCCGGGGCGTCGTAACGGCTGGACATCACCGGCAGCCGCTGCGCCCGCCAGACCACCAGCAGGCCGGCGGCTATCACCAGCAGCGCCCCGGCGAGCGCGATGCCGCGCCACGGCATCGCGGTCAGTGTCGCGTGCCCGCCGGCGCCAGTCAGCGGGCTGACCGCGCTGCTCACCGGGCTGACGGCGCTGCGCGCCGAACCGCCGGTTACCGAGCCGGGCCCGTTACTCGCGATAGCGCTCGAGCCGGCGTTCCCGGTCGCGGCGGCAAGAACGTCGGCAGCGGAAATGCTCGCGGTGACCGCCGCCGCGATTCCCGCGCCGAACAGGGCAAGGACAGCGCCGGCGACCCGCCGCAGCAGCCGGCGGGTGGCGAGTACAGCGGCGAGCCCGGCCAGTGCTGCCACGGCGAGCGGGCTCGCGACCGGGACCAGGCTGGCGCCCGAGACGACGACGGTCCCGGCCGGCAGCGGCCGGGAAGCCGGGGTCACCAGCCAGGCCCAGTCCTGCCGCATCGCCAGCAGCACCAGGGCCGATCCGGCCGCAGCTATCAGCAGCACGGCCAGAAGCTCGCGCCGGTCCGGCCGGCTGCTCGTCACGGCAATCTCCTTTCGGATCTGCGCCCGCGCCCGGCGGCCCGCGCCCGGCGGCCCCTGCGCCCGGCAGGCCCGCACCCGGCAGGCCCGCGGCTGCGCGCGGTAATTCCAGGATAGGCAGAGCGCCGCGCCCCCCGGCCAGCCCGTCCCCTGCGCCCGTGATCTACGATCGCAGCGTGACCCATGCCCGCGACGAGCGCGCTGCCCTGTGCGCGCTGCTCGACCGGACCGGGCCGGCCGGGCCGACGCTGTGCGACGGCTGGCGGACCGCCGACCTGGCCGCTCACCTGGTGCTGCGCGAGCGCAGGCCGGATGCTGCCGCGGGCATGCTCGGCGGCCCGCTGGAGCGGCGCACCCGGCGGCTGCAGCAAGATCTTACCGGGCGGACGGCTTTCCCCGAGCTCGTGCAGGCGATCAGGACCGGGCCGCCGCGGGCATCGGTGTTCGGCCTGCCGGGAATGGACGAGCGGCTGAACGTCGTCGAGTATTTCGTGCATCACGAGGATGTCCGGCGGGCCGCGGCGGACTGGCAGCCGCGCGAGCTCAGCGCCAGCCTCGCCGACGCGCTCTGGGACCGCCTCAAGATCGCCCGGCTGATCCTGCGCAAGGCCCCGGTTGGCGTGCAGCTGGCGAGGGACGACAAGACGCCCGGCGGCCAGCAGCGCGCAGCGGCCGGGCGGCAAGGGCCGGAACGGCCGGCCCGGATCAGGGCAAAGGCGGGGACCCCGGTGGTGACCGTAACCGGCACCCCGGCGGAACTGACGCTGTGGGTGTCCGGCCGCACTGGCGCGGCCCGGGTACGACTGGCGGGCGCCGAGGCCGGCGTGACGGCCCTGAGCCAGCCGGGCTGGCGGCACTGACCTGTCCGGGGAGAAGTTCACCGCGACCGCGGACCACTGCGGCGGCTGCGGCTGCGCCGGGCGCGGTGGCTCGACGGGCGCGGTGGCGCGCCGGCGGCTCCCGCTAAGGGCGCTGCGCCGCGAAACCCAGGCCCAGCAGCGCGACCAGGCCGGTGACGGAGTCGAGAATGTGCAGCCGCAGCAGCGCGGTCAGCGGCAGATCCGGCCACGGCCGCCCGCGGCCGGCGTCGGCCGCGGACAGGGCCAGGTCGATGAGCGGACGCCAGCCGAGCGCGTCCAGCACGGCGTCCCTGGCCTGCGGGGAGAACCCGGTGACCAGGCACACCGTGATGCCGGCGGCGCGCAGGGCGGTGATGGTCTCGATGGCGCCCGGCAGCGGAGTTACCCGGCCTGCGCGCACTGACTCCAGATACTGCGTTTCGAATAGGGTAATTGCCTGCCGGGCTGCTGCCTCGCTGCCGAGAAGCCGCCGGAAGACCTCGATCCTCGAGGTGCCGGCTGCGTCGTGCACGACCGCGCGTGCCTCGTCGTAGCCGGGGGCGCCGTCGACCAGCCCGAAGGCGACACGCGAGACGTACGTGCAGGCGGGCGGTTCGCCGCTACCTCCGGGCCGGTACCGGCCAGGTGGTCGCCTGCCTGCGGGACGCGATGGCGGCAGTACGCGGCTCAGCGGCTTAGCTGACGCGACGCATGCGGGGACTGCGGCCCGGGCAGGGGCATGCGCGGGCTCCGGCCTGGCCGCGGCGGGCCGCTCGCCCTACGCTGTGGCTGACCAGTCCGGACCAGCCGGCGCTCACGGAGGCCATATCATGCAGGTACTGGGCATTGACATCGGGGGCACCGGGATGAAGGCGGCTCCCGTGGACGTCGAGACGGGCAAGTTGCTCGGCGAGCGGCGCCGGATCGCCACGCCGCAGCCGTCGACGTCGGCGTCAGTGGCCGCAGTAGTCCGGGAACTGGTCGAGGCCTTCAGCTGGACGGGGCCGCTCGGCGCCACCTTTCCCGGCGTGGTCACCGACGGCATCGTCCGGACCGCCGCGAACGTCGATCCGGCATGGATCGGCACGGACGGGGCGAAGCTCTTCGGCACCGCGACGGGGCTGACCGTCAGCATGATAAATGACGCCGACGCCGCGGGCCTGGCCGAGATGAGATTCGGCGCCGGAGCCGGTCACGGCGGAACCGTGCTGATCCTGACGCTGGGCACCGGAATCGGCAGCGCGCTGTTCACCGACGGCGTGCTGGTGCCCAACACCGAGTTCGGCCATATCGAGATTCGCGGCAAGGAAGCCGAGAAACGCGCCTCCGAGCTGGTCCGGGAGCAGCACGAGCTGAGCTGGGAAAAATGGGCCGGCCGGGTGGATGAGTACCTGGAGCACATGGAGATGCTGCTGTCGCCGGGGCTGATCATTATCGGCGGCGGCATCAGCAAGCAGTCCGGCAAGTTCCTGCCGCGGCTGACGGGGCTGCGGGCGCCGATCGTGGCCGCCGCGCTGCAGAACGACGCCGGAGTTGTCGGAGCCGCGATGTTCGCGGTGTCCGCCGGCCCGGCCGGCTAGCCGGGACGGCCCGGCCAGCGGACCGGTGCCCAGGCCATCAGGCCCGCCCGCCAGCACCGGTATCGGGTCCGGACGAGCTCGGCCGGCCGCCCCACGGCTGCTCGGCGGCCCACGGCCGCTGCTCCGGCCAGGGCGACGGCTCCTGCGCGGCAGGACCAGCGGCTTCCGGCGCCCCGGACGTCCCGGCTGATCCGCGGGTGCCGCGCGCCGCCGGACGGGGCAGCGCCGCCGGGCCGGGCGCGCCGGGCGGCTCCGGCGCGGCCGTGCTTCCGTTGCCGTCGCCGGCCGGCCCCGGCTGGCCGCCGCTGTGCCGCCCCGTAGCCTGCTGCCGCTCGTGCATCAGCCTTGCTGCCTCGAGACCGCCGGCCACCACGCCTGCTGCCAGCGGCCAGAAGGCGAGTGCGCTGTGCGCCCCCAGCACGAGCGGCGCGTGCAGCATCGCGCCGGGCCGCGCCGCCGATAGGCGCGCATTGAACGCCGCGGCCCCGGATCGCTGGCCGATCCACATGGCGGCATAGGCCGCGCCTGCACTGCCCGCGAACACCCCGATCAGCGGCAGCGGCCCGTACCGGCGGACCGCGAACCGGTAGCCAAGCAGGCCGGTGAGCACGCCGCCGACCGCGGCCAGCAGGCAGAACCAGGCGTCCGCGGAGATGAAGGCGGTTGTCTCCGGATTCACGACGTCCGCCGCGCCCCGGCTGACCAGCACGAACAGCGCGCGTGGTGCCACGAGCTGCCACACGTAGCCTGCCAGCAGGCCGAGCAGCAGGCTGCCGACGATCACCGCCGCAGCCGCGGCCGCGCTCCGGGCAAGCCCGCGGCGGCCGGCCGCTGCGCTCGGGCCGGCAGCCGCAGTGCTCGGGCCGGCAGCCGCAGTGCGGGGAACGGGGCCGCCGGGCCGGGAAGCGGCGGGCGGCGTGCTGGATTCGGCCATTCTCCGCAGCAGATTACGCGACTGGTGGGCGCGGGCGGCAGGCGGCTGGCCGCGACACGCCGCCGGCCATCTCGCCGGGAAGCCGGCCGCAATCGGCCTGCTCCGGGATTCCGGGCTGCCGGAACTCTGCGACTCCGGGATTCCGGAACTCTGCATATAATTCGCTGCGATGGTAAGCTTGAAGTATGCGAACACGGCTGACGGTTACGGTGGATGAGAATGCCGTTCGTGCAGCAGAGGCGGCAGTTGCCGCGGGCCGCGCTCCTTCGGTGAGTGCATGGGTGGCCGCGGCGATGAGCGAGCGGGCTCAGCGGGAAAATCTGACGGCTGTCCTGGCCGACATCCGCGCCGAGCTCGGACCGGCGACCGACGAGGAGACCGCGTGGGCACGAAGCGTCCTCGGCCTGTAGTTCTCGACGCGGGCGCCTTGATCGCGGTCGACCGGGCCGACCGGCGAGTAATCCGGCTGCTGGAACTCGCCGGGGAGATCCACGTGCCGGCCGGCGCCCTCGCTCAAGCGTGGCGAAACCCGGCCCGGCAGGCTCGCCTCGTGCGGGTGGTGTCTGCGAAGGGCGTGGTGATTCACCCGCTTGACGCTGCGAGCGCTCGTGCCGCGGGGCAGATGTGCGCCGCTACCGCCACCGCGGATGTCGTGGACGCGTCGGTTGTGCTCGTGGCCCGAGTTGTCGACGGCGTAGCTGTTACCAGTGATATCGGTAATTTGCGGCGCCTGGATCCCGGCATTGACCTGGTGAGCTGCTGACTTCCAAGCGAGTGCCGGGCGCGGCGCAGGAGCGGCGGCCCCGGCATCGGGCGGCCGGCGCTGGCAGCTAGCCCGCCGCTATCTGAGCGCGGTCAGGACTCCGCGGTCAGTACCGCCAGAACACTCGCCAGGTCGGCCGGGTAACTGCTCTCGAAGTCCACCCGGTGACCGTCGCCAGGGTGGGCGAAGCCGAGCCGGACTGCGTGCAGCCACTGCCGGCGCAGGCCCAGGCGCGCTGCGAGCACCGGGTCAGCGCCGTAAAGCCGGTCGCCCGCGCACGGGTGCCGCACCGCGGCCATGTGCACCCGGATCTGATGCGTGCGGCCGGTCTCCAGGATGATCTCGGTGAGGCTCGCCGCCCGGAATGCCTCCACCGTGTCGTAATGCGTCACCGAGGGCCGGCCGCCGGCCACGACGGCGAACCGCCCGTCACCGGAGGTATGCCGGCCGATCGGCGCGTCGATCGTGCCACGCAGCGGGTCCGGGTGCCCTTGCACCAGCGCGTGGTAGCGCTTGTCAACCTCGCGGTCGCGGAACGCCTGCTTCAGCACGCTGTAAGCGCGCTCGCTCTTGGCCACGACCATCAGCCCGGTGGTATTGGCGTCCAGCCGGTGCACGATGCCCTGCCGCTCGGCCGCGCCGCTGGTGGCGATGGTGTGACCCCCTGCGAGCAGGCCCTGCAGCACCGTCGGGCCGGTCCAGCCGGGCGTCGGGTGAGCGGCGACGCCGGCCGGCTTATCCACCACCACGATGTCGGAGTCCTCGTAGACGACCGACATGCCCGGCACGGCTTCGGGGCGCGGGCTGACCGCCGCGACGGACGGCGGCAGCGTCACGTCCAGCCACTCGCCACCGGGCACCCGGTCGGATTTGCCGGCCGGCCTGCCGTCTACCAGCACGGCACCCGCGCTGATCAGCTCCGCCGCCCTGGCCCTGGACAAGCCGAACATCCGGGCGATGGCCGCGTCGACGCGCTCCCCGTCCAGGCCTTCGGGAACGGCTATCCGGCGCTGCCACGGCTGCGTCATGCACTGCCGCCAGGCACGCCGGTTCCGGGCTCACCGGCACCGTCACGCGGCTGCTCCGGGCGGTCGCCCGGCCGCGGCTGATTATCTTGGCCGGCGGCCCTGGCCCTGGTCCCGTCGATCCCGATACCGCGGGTCGCGAGCAGGACGGCGAGCACGCCGCCGCAGACGATGGCTGAGTCGGCCATGTTGAAAACCGGCCAGTGCGGCAGCTGGATCCAGTCCACGACATTGCCGCGGCCCGGACCCGGTGACCGGAAAATGCGGTCGGTCAGGTTGCCGGTCGCGCCGCCCAGCAGCATGCCGAGCGCGATGGCCCATGGCCGGCTGCGGATCCGCCGGGACGCGCGGAGGATGAAAACGATCACTCCGATGGCGATGGCAGTGAAGACGGCGGTCTGCGAGGTGCCGATGCTGAACGCGGCACCGGAGTTTCGGGTCAGCGCAAGCGTCAGGAAGCCGCCGAGCAGGCGCACCGGCAGCTGGCCGGTCAGCCGGGAAACCACCATGACCTTCGAGAAGATGTCCAGCCCGAGCACCACCAGCGCCACCGACACCAGCACAAGGATCATCCGGGGCGGGGCAGCGCCGGCAGCCACCGCGGTCCGCGCCGCCGGCTGGCCGGCGTCAGGGCCGCTGGCCGGCCCTGTCAGCGGCGTTCCTCCCGCTGCTTGCACGCCACGCACAGGACCGCCCTCGGGAATGCCTGCAGCCTGGCCTTGCCTATCGGCTGGCCGCACGACTCACACGTGCCATAAGTTCCCGCCTCGATCGTGGCCAGCGCCCGCTCAGTCTGTGCGAGCAGCTCGCGGGCTGTATGCGTCAGCGCGAGATCGTGCTCACGCTCGTATGCCATGGCGCCGACGTCAGCCTGGTCCTCGCCGGCGTCACCGACTGCATCTCCCAGCCTATCGGCAATGTCAGTTTCCGCCCGCCCGATGTCCTCGCGCAGCGCGGCAGCCTCAGCGGCAAGCTGATCGCGAACCTGAGCAAGCTCCGTATCGGTCCAGTGCCTCTCGCCTGGCCGGACGGGCAGAGCAGCGGCGCCTGAGCGCGCGGCAGCAGTCATTCCCGCCTCCCCTCGCGCTCGCAGATGATGATCATGGCTCATGCAGTCAACGGAGGATAAGTGGTCAACCCGGCCCGCCGCAACACGCGTGCGCCCGGCGTCCGGCGCGGCGGCCGTCGTCCGGGCTGTCCTGAGCGCGCCACGCCGAGCGCCGCCGACTCCCGCTCCCCCGGTTCACCTGCTCCCGCTACCACGACCGGCCGCAGGCGTACCGGACCATGAACCCTGAAGACATCGAGTCAGGACGACGGCACCCGTGGAAGCTGGTGGCGAACGCAGCCGTCGCCGTGCACCCCGGCGAGAGCCGCAGTCCCGGAGCTCGCGCCCTACCTAGCCGCCCCTGCGCACCGTCAGCTGACGGCGGCCTCTTTCGGCACGCTGTCGGGGAGGCACGACTTGCACGGCATGCAGCCTTTGGCCTTTGCCGCCGCCCGCGGCAGGAGCTCCAGCTCGGCAGGACTGAGGAAACGGATGAGGATGCAGCCACTGCGGTGATAGCGGGCGACGCCCGGATCAATCATCACCGGCAGTTCACCGCTGAGCGAGTCCGCGATCAGGCCGGAGCCAGCCGACATCCCGGTACTTCCGGCCGCGGTACTGCCTTCCACGGTACCGCCGGCCGCGGTACTGCCGTCCGCGGTACTGCCGTCCGCGGCGGGATCAGGACGCTGGCCGGAGTCAGCGTCCGGCGGGGCGCCAGCCTGCGCCGCGGAGTCATCGTCCGGATCAGACGCGGGTTCGGGTGCCGGACTAGCATCCGGTACTGCAGTTTCAGTCCCGGCCGGGACTGCGAGGGCAGCGACCGGGCGCAGAGCAGCCGCTGACGTTTCTCTCACATCTCGCGGTGCCGGTATTACGGCAGCGGCCTTCCCAGGGGTCGGCGCCCCGGGCGCCGGCGGCTGCTGAGATGCCGGCGCGCTGGCCGCGACGGCCGCCGCCACTGGTGCTACGGCTGCGGCTGCTGGTGCTGCGGCTGGTGCTGGTGCTGGTGCTGGTGCTGCTGGGACAGAACTAGATGACTGAGCGGGAAAAGACCGAGCTGGCTGAGCGGGGGGTGCCGGGTTGGCCACAGCGACCTTCGAGGCAGTCTCATCAGACCCGGTCGCTGCTATCGGTGGCTCGGGGTCCGCCGCCGTGGCCCCGCGGTCTGCCTTCGCGTCCACGGCAGAGTCCGCCACCCCAGTGCCGGCAGGCTCGTCGGCCACCGCGGCGGCCGGCTTCGCGGCGGACCCGAAAATCCGCTCGCGCAGAACCACGGTGCCGACCACCAGCAGCAGCAGCGCCACGGCGGCCACGGCGATGGCCAGGTAGGCAAGCAGCAGGCTGCTAGCGAGGAAACTCCCCACTAGCAGCCCCATAGCCACCAGTACCACAGTGATGACCGTGCCGAACAACGTCACGAGCGGACTCCACTACCGAGACGGAGCAGAAAAGGCCGACCGCCGAGCAGCTTTCAACTACCGCCGGTCGTGCTGGCCGTTGTCGGCCGGGTGGAACGATCCGCCGTTGTGCGCTACCGGCTCGGGGACGCCTGCGTAGGACCCTGCCGCCGACGCGGTAGAACCGTTGCGGACGTCCATCCGGCCCATCCCGGCGGGGATGGCCGTCTGCGGGCCGGTGATCGCCGGGAAGGCCCCGCTGTCGGCGGATCCGGACTCAAGATCGCGCAGCTGGCCTTCCAGGTAGGCCTTAAGGCGGCTGCGGTACTCCCGCTCGAATGCCCGCAGGTCATCGACGCGGCGCTCCAGCTCCTCGCGGGACTGGACCAGCGAGCCCATTGCCTGACGGTGCCGCTCCTGCGCGTCACGCTCCAGGCTCTCGGCCCGCGCCCGGGCGTCACTGGTGATCTGCTCGGACTGGCGCCTGGCTTTCGTCAGGAGGTCGTCCGCCTCGCGCCGGGCCCGGCCGAGCGTCTCGTCGGCCTCGCGGCGCGCGTCGGCGATGGCCTGGTCGGCGGTCTGCTGAGCCAGGGCGAGGACGCGGTGCGCCATCTCGGTGTTGTCTTCCGCGCTCTTCCTGCTGCTCATCATGACCGGCTCGGGCCTGCGCTCTGGCTCGATCCGGTTCGGCTCAGCGGTCATCAGCTCAGCCGCGGGCTCGATGTGCGAAGCGTTCAGGGTAGCGGGCGCCTTGCTTGCGCCGCCGCCCCCGCGCAGTACCTCGGCCAGCTTGGTACGAAGTTCCTCATTGTCCTGGATGAGGCGGTCGAGCTCAGCCTCAACTTCGTCGAGGAAGGCATCGACTTCTTCTTCGTCGTAGCCGGGCCTCAGCCTGGTCGTGCTGAACTGCTTGTTCCGCACATCCGCGGGCGTCAGTGGCATGTCTCTCTTCTCCTTGGAGCGTGGTCCCCTAGGGACGCTACCCGATCAGAGCTGTCCCACGACCTGCAATAGCACAAGTACCACCAGGAACAGCAGCATGAAGCTGAGGTCAAGAGCCACACTACCCAGCCTGATCGTCGGAATGTAGCGCCTTAGCAATCTCAGTGGCGGATCCGTCGCCGTGTAACAGGTCTCGGCGATCACCAGCACGAGGCCGGTGGGATGCCACGACCTGGAGTAGGCCTGGATCCAGCTGATGATCAGCCGCCCGATGAGCAGGAGAAGATACAGCGAGAGTACGTATGTCAAGACTACTTTTACTATGGTCACGCCCACGCTCTAACCTCACGGCGGATGCCTGGCGGCCACCTTGGTTGCCGTGCTGCCCTGGTGCCGTACTAGTCGGTACTGCGTAATAAACGGGCACTGCCGGCACTTGCCCTGCTTGCCTGCTGTAACCGCCGGTTTCCGGTCGCGGCACGGCCTGCGCCGCGGACCGGCGAGCCGGCTAGCTCTGGTTAAAAAAATCCCGTTCCGCAATGCGGGCCTTGTCCGCCGCGGCGACTTCCACGTTCGCCGGGGAGAGCAGGAACACCTTGTTGGTTACCCGCTCGATACTCCCCCGCAGCCCGAAAATCAGGCCCGCGGAGAAATCGACCAGGCGCTTGGCGTCGCTGTCGACCATCTCGGTGAGGTTCATGATCACCGGTGTGCCCTCGCGGAAATGCTCGCCGATCGTACGTGCCTCATTGTACGTGCGCGGGTGCAAGGTCGTGATACGCGCCAGGTCAGTTGTCTGGACCGGAGCCGCGCTCAGGCGCTCGCGCGCCAGCCGGGAGTCATCCGGCTCGCTGTCGCCATAGCCGGGGTCCGGGGCATCTGGCCGCATGTCCTGACCGGCAGGATCGGCACCGTACTCGGCGTACTCATCGTAGGGGCCGTACTCGTCCTGATAGCCGTTCACGAACCGGTCATCTTGCTCCATCAACCCGAGATAGACCGCCATCTTGCGCATCGCGCTGGCCATCTGCTGCCCTCCGTCACGCCCGCTAGGAGGCACCGCGCCAGTAACGCGAGCCACGCGTCGGACATTACCTGACGAAGGCTGGCCGGCCGCCGAGCAACGCCGTACCGATTCGCACGTGTGTCGCGCCGGCCATTATTGCCTGCTCCAGGTCACCGCTCATGCCGGCGGAAATTATCGTCGCCGCCGGGTGCGCCTGCCGTACCCGCTGCGCTATCCCGCCGAGCTGGCCGAAGGCCGCCGCGGCGGCGGTCCGCAACGGCACGACCGCCATCACGCCGCCCAGGCGAAGGCCGTCCTGGGCCGCGACGGCGTCGGCGAGCGCCGGAACGTCAGCGGGCGCGGCGCCCCCCCGGCTGCTGTCACCGTCCAGGCTTACCTGCACCAGGCAGGTCAGCTCACGCCCGCTTGCCCGGGCCCGCGAGCCGAGCGCGGCCGCCAGCCGCAGCCGGTCGACCGAATGGACGACGCTGGCATAGCGGGCCACGCTGGCGCACTTGTTGACCTGCAGCTGGCCGACAAAATGCCAGTTCAGCGCGAGCCCGAGGAGGGCGACCTCGGCAGCTTTGGCGGACGCCTCCTGATCCTTGTTCTCGCCGGCCTCAGTCACGCCCAGCTCGCGCAGCAGCAGGACGTCCGAAACGGGGAATGTCTTAGTCACCGCGATCAGCGTGACCTCGCCGTGACCGCGGCCCGCAGCGTCGCATGCGGCGGCGATCCGCGCGCGCACGGCGGCAAGGTTCCCGCTCAGCTCCTCGCGGCGGCCGGGGCTGCCCGGCGCCGGAGTGCTCACCGGCACATTATGACGTGAGCCAGATGAGGCCGGCGAGACGGCCGGTACGGCCGTCTCGCCGGTAGGAGTACAGGTCCGCCGTCTCCGCGGTGCACCGCGGGTCGCCGCTGATCCTGCCCACTCCGGCGGCGGCCAGCTGGGCAGTGACGCCTGCGCGGATGTCGATCCCGGCGGTGCCCGCCGCGGTAACGCAGCCGGCCGCCGGGACTACGGCGGCCGCCCGGTCCCGCAGCTGCTGCGGCACCTCGTAGCAGCTGCCGCAGATAGCCGGCCCGATGACCGCGTGCATCTGGCGCGGATCCCCGCCGGCCGCGCTCAGGGCCGCTACCACGGCGGGCACCACCCCGGCGACCAGGCCCTCCCGGCCGGCGTGGGCGGCTGCCACCAGCCGGGCCGCGGGCTCGGCGATCAGCACCGGGGCGCAGTCGGCGGCTAGCACGCTCAGGGCCAGGCCCGGCGCCGAAGTGAAGATCGCGTCGGCAGCCGGGGCGCGGCGGCCCGGCTCCGTCCGGCGCACCGTCGCGCCGTGCACCTGCCGCATCCAGGCCAGCGCGGCCGGGTCAAGGCCGCAGCGCGCCGCCACGCGGTGCCTGTTAGCGGCAACGGCCGCCGGATCATCGCCGACCGCCGCGCTCATGTTGAGATGCTCGAACGGCCCGCGGCTGACGCCGCCGCGGCGGCCGGTAAACACGGCGAGCACGCCCGCGCCCAGCTCGAAGGGCGGCGGCAGGTCGCCGGCGTGCCGCCCCGGCGGCCGGGTCACTTCAGGAAATCGGGCACGTCAAGCTCGTCGTCCTCCTCGAACACCACCGACCTGCGCCGGGTCCCGTCCTGCACCCGGACCGCCGCCGAATCAGCCGCGGCCGGAATGGAGCCGAGCTTGTCCCGGGCAGCGAAAGCTGATGCCCCGGAGCTGCCAGGCCGCGGCGGCGGAATGCCGTTAAGCCGGGCCGGCTCCTGCTCCGGCCGGACTGGCGCGCCCGCGTCCGCATCCGTGTCCGCCTCCGGCAGCACCGGGCCGGCTTCGGTCACCGTGCCCGCAGCTGCCGGCCCCGGCGCCGGGGCCGCCGCGGCCGCAGGCACTGCCGTCTCCGCAGGCACCGCGGCCGCCGCGGGCACCCAGCTGGCCGTCTCGGCGGCTGCCGAGGTGTCACCGGAGCGATCCGGAAGTGCAAGCGGCCGCCAGCTCCCGGTTCCGGAGTAGCCGTTGGTGACCACCGCCGGAGTGCCGGCGCCGGCGGCGGACTGTCCCTGCCCTGAGCGGGCACCAGCACCCTGGTTCTCGTCGAAGCCGGCGGCGATTACCGTCACCCGCACCTCATCGCCCAGCGCGTCGTCGATGACAGCGCCGAAGATTATGTTGGCGTCCGCGGCCGCCGAGTTGGCCACCAGCTGCGCGGCCTCGTTGATCTCGAACAGGCCGAGGTCCGAGCCGCCCTGGATGGACAGCAGCACGCCGTGCGCGCCGTCGATGCTCGCCTCCAGCAGCGGGCTGGAAATCGCCATCTCAGCGGCAGCGACGGCGCGGTCGTCGCCGCGAGCGGACCCGATCCCCATCAGCGCCGAGCCGGCGCCGGACATGACCGACTTGACGTCGGCGAAGTCCAGGTTGATCAGTCCGGGCGTGGTAATCAGGTCGGTAATTCCCTGCACACCGGACAGCAGGACCTGGTCCGCAGCCTTGAACGCGTCCAGCACGCTGACGTGGCGATCGGAAATGGACAGCAGCCGGTCGTTGGGGATGACGATGAGGGTGTCTACCTCCTCGCGCAGCCGCTCGATGCCGTAGTCCGCCTGCCCGGCCCGGCGCTTGCCCTCGAACCCGAAAGGCCGGGTGACGACGCCGATCGTCAGCGCGCCCAGCCCCCGGGCGATGCTGGCCACGACCGGCGCGCCGCCGGTGCCGGTGCCGCCGCCCTCACCAGCGGTGACGAAAACCATGTCGGCCCCCTTGAGGACCTCCTCGATCTCTTCCCGGTGATCCTGCGCGGCCTTGCTGCCGATGTCGGGATTGGCACCCGCGCCCAGTCCCCTGGTGAGTTCCCGGCCGACGTCGAGCTTGACGTCGGCGTCGCTCATCAGCAGGGCCTGGGCGTCGGTGTTAATAGCGATGAACTCAACGCCCTTGAGTCCCTCTTCGATCATCCGGTTTACGGCGTTGACGCCGCCCCCGCCGATACCGACGACCTTGATGACCGCCAGATAATTCTGCGGTGCTGCCACGAGGAGAGACCCTTTCCGCTCGTCTGCCATGTCGCGATTTGCGCTCGCCTGCCATGTCGCGATTGCTGCCGCGGTTACGCCGGCCGTCCGGCTAGGCCGGGATATCACTCCCGGCAACCGCGCCGGGGCAGTATTCCCGGTGCGCTTTCCGGAGCGCTGCCGGGGGAAACGGGGCAGGCTGTTTATGCATTTTCAGCATGTCAACTCTCACCCTCAAGTTGAGATATAGAGTATGGTAAGATGCTGGCTGATACGGACAGTAGAGTTGCGCGCTGCCTGCGGTCAACTAGCCGCGCCCTAAGCGCGCCCGGCATTTCCGGCCAGGCGCCGGGCCCGCAGACCCCCGGCCGGCCCGGCGCGCCCGGTCTTAGCCGGCCGCCCGCGAGGCTAGCTGCCGGGAAAATGCGTCAGCCTCCCGTCACGGCGGTGCCCGGCGCGCTGACGTCGTAGGAGGAAGAGTGCTGGCGCAGCAGGATAGTTAGCTCAGCGGCCTTCGCAACCGCACCGCCGGTGCCGCCCCACTGGACGGCAGCGCCCCCGCGCAAGTCAAGCTGCACCCGGTCCGGGCCCGGCACCTGAACGACGGCAACCCGCATGCGCAGGCCGCCGGGCAGTTCTGCCAGCACGATCGCCGCCGTTCGCACCGGCGCGCTGCCGCGCAGGTCGCCGGCCGGCGCGGGTCGCAGCAGCGGCACACCGGCGGGCCGGGCGGGCACTGAGCGCAGGACCACGCCGAACTCGTCGATGACCTGGAAGAGCCCCTGCCGCAGGACGGCCACCGCCGGGGCCCGCTCCCGGACCGAGATCACCAGCGCGTCCGGCCAGGACCGGCTCACCCGCGCGGACAGGACCAGGGGCAATTGCTCGACCCGGTGCGCCACCTGCGCCGTGTCAATCCGCGCCAGCGGCGTGCCGGACCGGACCCCGGCCGCTTGCAGCACTGCCGCCGCCGGCAGCACCCGTGTTCCGGTAACCCGCACGGAGCGGACAACCAGCAGGCTGGATCCCAGCAGCGCCCACGCCGTGCCGGCCAGGACCGCCAGGACCGCGACGGCGAAAAACGCGGCCCGCCACGGGTCGCGGCCCCGTGGCGGCCAGCGTCCGGCGGGACGGCCGGAACCCGCGGAGCTGGCGGCGCTGGCGGTACCTGTTGCACCGGGGTGCCGCGCGGCAGTGGCGCCCGGCCGCGTCACCGCCGCCCCCCGGCCCGCTGGCGCAGCGCCGCGATGATCAGCGGGCCTAGCGTCGTCACGTCGCCCGCCCCCATGGTCAGCACCAGGTCACCGGGCTTGGCCAGGCCGGCGATGGCGGCAGGGACGGCTGTCATGTCGGCGAGGAACTGAGCCGCCCGGCCCGGCACGGCAGCTGCTACCAGCGCTCCGGTCACGCCGGGTTCGGGGTCCTCGCGCGCGGCGTAAATGTCCAGCACGATGACCTCGTCGGCCAGGCCGAGAGCAGCGCCGAAGTCGGCCGCGAAAATCCTGGTCCGGCTGAACAAGTGCGGCTGGAACACGGCGATGACGCGGCCGCCGGGCGCGATGTCACGCGCGGCGGCGAGGTCAGCAGCCAGCTCGGTCGGGTGATGCGCGTAACTGTCCACTACCTGGACGCCGTCAGCCTCGCCTTTGAGTTCCATCCGCCGCCGCGCCCCCCGGTAGGCGGCGAGCCCGCGGGCGACCGGGCCGGGAGCGAAGCCGAGCTCGACCGTCAGGGCGAATGCCGCTGCCGCGTTCAGCGCATTGTGCCGGCCGGGCACCATGATCTCCAGGTCCCTGCTGGCACCAGGACCGGGCCCCGCCTCGGGCCCCGCCTGCCCCGGCCCCGCCCCGGAGCCCGCTGGCATCGCCACCCGCAGCCGGGTGGACATCCCGCGGGCGGTTACCCCGGTGACCTGGTAGTCGGCGGCCGGCGACGCCCCGTAGGTCCGTACCCGCAGCGGCAGCTCAGCGGCCGCGCGCACGGCCAGCGACCGGGCACCGTGATCGTCGGCGCAGGCCACCAGCAGGCCGCCGGCGCTGATCCGCCCGGCGAACGCGGCGAACGCCGCCTCAATCGCCGCCAGGTCGCCGTAGTTGTCCAGGTGATCGGCCTCAATCGAGGTGATCACGGCGGCGTCGGGAGCCAGCATCAGGAACGACCCGTCGCTCTCGTCGGCTTCCGCGACGAAATCCGGTCCGCTGCCCTGATCCGCGCCGAGCCCGGTCGCCGACAGGAGCCCGCCGATAACGTAGGACGGGGCTGCCCCGCAGCTGCGCAGCACGGTGGTGATCATCGAGGTGGTGGTTGTCTTGCCGTGCGTGCCGGCCACCGCGATGCCGCGGCTGCCCAGCATCACGCTGGCGAGCGCGGCCGCCCGGTGCAGGACTGCCATCCCCCGGCGGCGGCCCTCGGCCAGCTCCGGGTTGTCCGGCCGGATGGCCGTGGACACGACCAGGGTGTCCGCCGAGCCCAGGTTGCCGGCCCGGTGGCCGACGCATACCCGCGCGCCCAGCGCCGCGAGCTCGTCGAGCTGCGGCGACGCGGCCGCGTCGCTGCCGGACACGGTGACCCCGCGGGCCAGCATGATGCGCGCGATGCCGGACATGCCGGCCCCGCCGATGCCGACGAAGTGCACCCGGCCGAGCTTGCCGACGGGTACCGGGTCTACCGGCGTGACCAGGCCCATTGCGCCGCCCTCCGGTCCGGCCGGCTCACCGGCCGCGATGCCCGCCGTGATGCCCGCGACCGCGGCCGGGACTGTGCCTGCTGGTGACCTTCAGTACCTCCGCCGCCAGGACCGCGTCAGCGTCCTTGCTGCCCGTCGCAGCCGCCGCGGCCGACATTGCCGCGACCAGGCCGGCGTCCAGCAGTACCGGCAGCAGGGTGTCGCGGATCCACTCCGGGCTCAGGCTGGCATCGGCCACGAGCAGGCCGCCGCCGGCCTGCGTCGCCGGCAGCGCGTTCAGCCGCTGCTCGCCGTTGCCGTGCGGCAGCGGCACGTAGGCGGCAGGCAGCCCGACCGCGGTCAGCTCGGCGCAGGTCATCGCGCCAGCGCGGCAGAGCGCGAAATCCGCGGCGGCGTAAGCCAGGTCCATCCGGTCGGCGTAGGTCACGGTGACGTACGGCACGTCGCCGGGCGGCACCGCGATGCCCGCCCCGCCCCGCGGCCCGACGAGATGCAGTACCTGCACTCCCGCGGCCGCGAGCCAGGCGGCGGCGCCGGCCGCGGCGCGGTTCAGCGAGCCGGCGCCTTGCGATCCGCCGGTGACCAGCAGGACGGGAAGATCAGGCCGGAGGCCGAAATGGGCGCGGGCCTTGTCCCGCGAACCGCGCCGGTCCAGGCCGCTGATTTCCCGCCGGACCGGGATGCCGATGCAGCGGGCATGCCGCAGCCGGGTGCCCGGCTGCCCGGTGAACACGCTGCGGGTCAGCAGCGCTCCGATCCGGTTTGCCAGGCCGGCCCGGGCGTTGGCCTCGTGCACGACGATCGGGATGCCCCGGCGGCGCGCTGCCAGGTAACCGGGCGTGGCGACGTAACCGCCGAACCCGACGAGCACCTCGGCTGCCGCGACGTCCAGGACGCCGGCGGCCGCGGTCACGGCCGCGGCCATCCGGCCCGGCACCGACAGCAGCCGCGGGGTCAGCGACCTGGGCAGCGGCACCGCCGGGATCAGCGCGAGCTCGTAGCCGCGCAGCGGAACCAGCCGGGTTTCCAGGCCGCGGCTGGTGCCCAGGCAGGTAATCGCGATATCCGGCCGGGCCCGGCGCAATGCGTCGGCCAGCGCCAGCGCGGGCTCGATGTGCCCGGCGGTGCCGCCGCCCGCAATGACCACGCTCATCGCCCGCCGCCTTTTCCTGCGCTCGCGCCTCCGGCTGGACCGGCCGCCGTGCTCTGCTGCGCCGTGCCCTGCTGCGTCGCGCCCGCCTGCACAGCCGTCATCAGCCTGGCCGCCCTGCCAGCCGCAGCCAGCTTAGGACTCGCCGGGACGGTCCGGGGCCGCCGGCCGCCAGCGCTTGCGCGGCCCCGGGCTCGCACCGGGCGAAGGCCAGCAGCATGCCGAGCGCCATCATGGTGACCAGCAGCGAGGACAGGCCCGCCGAGATGAGCGGCAGCGGCACCCCGGTAATCGGCAGCATGCCGAGCACGGAGCCGATGTTGACCAGTGCCTGCCCGACGATCCACGCGGTAATGGCGGCCGCTGCCAGCCGCACGAACGTGTCGGTGACCCGCCGGGCGATCCGCAGCCCCGCGTAGGCCAGCCCGCCGTACAGCACGGCCACGCACAGGGTCCCGACCAGCCCGAGCTCCTCGCCGAGAATGGCGAAAATAAAATCGCTGGTGGATTCGGGAACCCAGCCCCATTTGGCCTTACTGCTCCCGACACCCACGCCGAAAAGGCCGCCGGAGCCCACGGCGTACTTACCCTCCCTGCCCTGCCAGCTGGTGCCGAAAAGCGCCGTGATCCGCTGGCGCTCGTATTTCTGGGTAATGATCAGCACGATAAGGGCAAAGCAGATCAGCCCGAGTAGCCCCAGCATCAGCCGGCCCGGCGTGCCGATGACCCACAGCAGCGTCAGGAAGATCACCAGCAGCACGAAGGTGGTGCCCAGGTCGCGGCCGGCCAGCACCAGCAGGCTGAGCACCGCCGCACCGGGCAGCAGCGGGATCAGCAGCAGCCGCCAGTCGGTCAGCTGGCGCAGTTTCTCCTTGCGGGCCAGCAGGTCAGCGCCCCACACGACGAACGCCAGCTTGGCTAGCTCGGACGGCTCCAGCTGCACCGGGCCGACGGCAATCCAGCGCATGCCGCCGTTGATCGTCGTGCCGAAGGCGAGAACGGCGATGAGCCCGGCCAGCGCGGCCGCCAGCAGCGGGTAGGCCAGCCCGCGGAACCACCGCGGCGGCGACTTCGACGCCGCCCACATCAGCGGCAGCCCGATGACGACCCCGAGCAGCTGTTTCGCGAATCCGCCGTACTCCGAGGTGTCGTTGGCGAGGGCCAGCGCGGTGGAGGTGGACAGCACCATCACCAGGCCGAGCGCGAGCAGCAGCAGCGTGATCCCCAGCACGAGGTAATACGACGTCAGCGGCCGGTCCAGCAGCCGGAGCCGGGCCGCGGCGCTGTCCCGGACCGCGCCGAGGCCGCGGCCAGCCGGCACCCGGGTGTCCGGCACCTGGCTTTCCGGCACCGTTGACGGCGGCGCCTGCGGGCTGCGCGTTGTGCCGCTGCCCGGCGCGGTCACCGTTTTCACCGCGAATCACCGGCCGCGGCCGGCCGCCCGGCCTGCCTGCGCACGTCATCCATGACCTCAGTGTCGCCGCCGGCCGCCCCGGCCACCGGGACATCCGGGGCGTGTCGCGCGAGTGCCTGGCCGGCCCTGCCCGCGGCGGCGGCCGCGGGCAGGGCCGGCACTCAGCCGCCCAGCCCGCGCGGCAGCCACTCGACGTAGAAAATGCCCAGGCCGAGAGCGATGAACAGGCCGCAGATAAGCCAGAACCGGATGACGATGGTCGTCTCGGCCCAGCCCAGCAGCTCGAAATGGTGTTGCAGCGGCGCCATCCGGAACACCCGTTTGCCGGTCATCTTGTAGCCCCCGACCTGGATGATGACCGACATCGTGATGATGACGAACAGGCCGCCGAGGATGACGAGCAGCAGCTGGGTCTTGGTGCAGACGGCCAGCCCGGCGAGGACCCCGCCGAGAGCCAGCGACCCGGTGTCGCCCATGAAGATCCGGGCCGGGGGCGCGTTCCACCACAGGAACCCGAAGCAGGCGCCGAGCACCGCGGCGGCGACGACCGCGAGGTCCAGCGGATCTCGCACCGGGTAGCACTGCGCGCTGACGTGCGGCGCGCACGCGTTGCGCAGCTGCCAGTTGGCGATCAGCACGTAGGCGGCCAGCACCTGCACGGTGGCGCCGGTCGCCAGGCCGTCGAGACCGTCGGTGAGGTTCACCCCGTTCGACCAGCCGGCGATCATCAGGATAATCCAGATCGCGAACGGCAGCACGCCGAGAGCCGGGCCGAAGTCGCGCAGGAACGAGAGGTTGGCGAACGCCGGCGTGAGGGCGAACTGATTCTTGAAGCGCAGCACCAGGATCGCGAAGACGGCGCCGACGACGGCCTGCCCGGCCAGCTTGGCGCCGCTGCGCAGCCCCAGGCTGGTCTGCTTGTAAATCTTGATGAAGTCGTCCAGGAAACCGACCAGGCCCAGGCCGCTCATCAGCATCAGCACGAGCAGGCCGGACGCGGTCACCCCGTAGCCGATGCTCTCGTGGCCCGCAAAGTAGCCGATCAGCGAGGCGATGACGATGACCGTCCCGCCCATGGTGGGCGTGCCGCGCTTGGTGGAGTGCGTGGCCGGGCCGTCCGCCCGGATTAGCTGGCCGTAGCCGCGGCCGGTGAAGATCTTGATAGCCAGCGGCGTGCCGAAGAGGGCGACCAGCAGCGATACCGCCGCCGACACCAGGATGACCTTCACGACGCGCCCCCGGCATCAGCCAGTGCTGCCGTCCCGGTACCGCTGTCGGCCGCCAGCGCCAGCGCCACGGTTTCCAGTCCGACCGAGTGCGAGGCCTTCACCAGCACCACGTCGCCGGGCCGCAGCCGCTCGCGGATGGCAGCCAGCGCGTCCGCCCCGTCGGGCACGGCCAGCAGCTCACCGCGCCAGCCGGGCACGCCGCCGGCACCGGACAGCATCGGCGCCGCACCCGGTCCGACGACTACCAGGCCGCTGACGTCCAGCTCAGCGGCGCGTGCGCCGGCCTGCCGGTGGAAAAGCTCAGCCGCCGGCCCGAGCTCGGTCATCTGGCCGAGTACAGCGAACCCGCGCCGCCCGCGCGCCATCACCGCGAGGGCTTCCAGCGCGGCGGTAACCGACTCGGGATTGGCGTTGTAAGCATCGTTGACAACCGTTACCCCGTCGCCGCGCTCGGTGACCTCCATTCGCCACCCGCTGCGCGGGACAGCCGCCGACAGCCCGGCGGCAATCGCCGCGGCGGGCATGCCGAGCTCGCCTGCGAGGGCCGCCGCGGCCAGCGCGTTGGTCACGTGATGGCCACCGTGCAGCCGGAGCCGGACCGGCCCGGAGCCATCCGGCAGGACCAGCCGGAAGGCCGCCCGGCCGCGGTCGTCCAGGGTCACCCCGACGGCGCGCACGTCAGCGCCGGGCGACCGGCCGAACGTCAGCACCCGGGCCGGCGTCCGCGCCGACATCGCCAGCACCCGCGGGTCGTCGGCGTTGAGCACGGCCACCCCGCCGGCCGGCAGCGCGGCGGGCAGCTCGCCCTTCGCCCGGGCCACTTCGTCGATGCCGCCGAACTCGCCCGCGTGCGCGTTCCCGACGCACAGCACCGCGCCTAGGTCCGGCGGCACGATCTGGCACAGCGCGGCGATATGGCCGGGCCCCCGCGCGGCCAGCTCGCAGATCAGGTAGCGGGTCCGGGCGGTCACCCGCAAGGCGGTCAGCGGGACGCCGATCTCGTTGTTGAGCGAGTCGCGCGGGGACACCGTCGGCCCCAGGGTCTCGACCAGCTGCGCGGTCAGGTCCTTGGTCGTCGTCTTGCCGGCCGACCCGGTAATACCCGCGATCGTCAGCCCGCCATCCCCCGGCCGGCCGGCCGGCGGGCCGCCGGCCGGTGCCCGGCGAGCCTGGGCCACGACCGCCCGGGCCAGCGCCGACAGCGCGGCCAGCACATCGGGCACGATCAACGCCGGCACGCCGGCCGGGCGGCTCGCGAGCACGATGGCCGCGCCGCCCGCCGCCGCGGCAGCGGCGAAGTCGTGACCGTCGGCGCGTTCTCCCGGCAGCGCGGCGAACAGGCTGCCCGCCGCCGCCTGACGAGAGTCGATGATCACCGGGCCGGTCACGATCGCGCTCGGGTCGGTCACCTGGTCAAGCCGCGCGCCGGTGATCTCGGCAAGCTGCGCCACGGAAAGCGGGATCACGCATCCTCCGGAGCGGCTGAGGTGTTACCCAGGACGCCGTTGCCCAGGACGCCGTTATCCAGGAGGCGCCGGCCCTTCAGGGCTGACCTGGCCACCTCGCGGTCGTCGAACGGAATCACCGCCCCGGCAGTGTACTGGCCGCGCTCGTGTCCCTTACCGGCGATCAGCACCACGTCGCCCTTGCCGGCCCGGCCGATCGCCAGCTCGATCGCGGCGGCCCGGTCGGGCTCCAGCACCACAGCCGCCCGGTCGGCTGGCGGTACCCCCACGGCGCCGGCCAGGATCTGCGTCAAGATCTCCAGCGGATCCTCCGAGCGCGGGTTGTCGCTGGTGAAGACGGCCGTATCGGCGAGCCGGGCAGCGGCCGCGCCCATCAGCGGGCGCTTGGCCTTGTCCCGGTCCCCGCCGCAGCCGAGCACGATCGTCAGGCTGCCCTGCGTCACCGGCCGCAGCGCGGTCAGCACAGCCTCGACCGCGCCGGGCTTATGCGAGTAGTCCACCAGCACGGTGAAGTCCTGGCCGTCGTCGACCTGTTCCAGCCGGCCGGGGACGCCGGGGCACGCGGCCACGCCGCTGACCGCCGCGGCGAGCCCAATCCCGGCCTCGACCAGGGCAACGATCGCGCCGAGCGCGTTGGCCACGTTAAACGGCCCCGGCATCGCCACCGAGGCATCGGCCGCCACGCCGCCCGGCCCGACGACCCGGAACGTGCTGCCGTCCGCCCCGGCCCGGACTTGCTCGGCGCGCCAGTCAGCGTCCGGCCGGCCGGCCGCGGAGAAGGTGGTGACCGGGATATGCCCGGCGGCAGCCAGCACCCGGCCGCGGGAATCATCGATGTTCACCACCCCGGCCCGAGCATAGCCGGGGGTGAACAGCAGCGACTTGGCGGCGAAGTAGTCGTCCAGGCTGGGATGGAAGTCGAGGTGATCCTGGGACAGGTTGGTAAACACCGCTACGTCGTAGCGGGTTCCGGCGACCCGGCCGAGCGCCAGTGCGTGGCTGGAAACCTCCATGGCCGCGGCGCTGACGCCGCGCTCGGTCATGACGGCGAGGAACGCCTGCAGGTCGGTCGCCTCCGGCGTGGTCATCGTACTGGACTGGACGTCGGTGCCGATCCTGGTCTCGACCCCGCCGATCAGCCCGGTAACGTGCCCGGCGCGCCCCAGTCCCGCTTCGATCAGGTAGCTGGTGGTCGTCTTCCCGCTGGTGCCGGTCACGCCGATCAGCAGCAGCGCGCTGGACGGCTGGCCGTACACCCAGGCGGCCACCTCCCCCAGCCGCGATCGCGGGTCGGCGACAACGAGAACCGGCAGGCCGCTGGCGGCCGCCAGCTCCCGGCCGTCCTGGTCGGTGAGCACCGCCGCGGCCCCGTTAGCGGCGGCCTCGGCGCAGAACCGCGCGCCGTGGCACCTGCTGCCCGGCAGCGCCGCGTACAGGTCTCCGGGGCGCACCTGCCGGGAGTCATGGGTGACGCCTGTGAGCAGGGCAAGCTCAGCCGGCAAGGCGGGCGGGCTCATCCCGCCGGCGCCCGCAGGTTTCAGTTCGAGCAGCACCGCGAGCTCCGCAAGCGGGCGGGCCGCGAGGTGTTGGGGACGAAGAACCGCAGGCACGGGCTGAGGCTACCGCTGTTCACGGTCTCGCGAGCCGGATGTACGGGGGCGTGCCGCCATCAGGCGGGATCTTCATCGTCTGCAGCGCGAATTTCATCACGTGGTAGAACGCCGGGCCTGCGACGGCATCGCCGAAGTACTGGTTCTGGGGGTCTTGCAGGTTCACCGCCACGACCAGCTGCGGATTGCTGGCCGGGGCGATGCCGATGTAACTGGAGCCATACTGGGACAGGTTCGGGCCGACCTGGGCCGTGCCGGTCTTCGCGGCGACCGTGTAGCCGGCGATCTCGCCCCACGGCTCGCCCTGCTTGGTGTCTACCTTCGGCACCTGCTGCAGGATCGTCATCAGCTCGCGGGCCGTGGCGGCCCGGATGACGCGCCGGCGCGGCGGCGCGGGCGGGGCCGTGAACTGGCCGGCTGCGCTCGTGGTACCGGCCACCAGGGACGGCTGGACCCGCACCCCGCCGTTGGCGATCGTCGCGTACACGCTCGCCATCTGCACGGCGGTAGCCGCCACTCCCTGGCCGAACGACAGCGTGTACCGCTCCTGGGCCAGCCCCGCTGCCGCATTCCACTGCGCCGGCGGCTGCAGCAGCCCGGCGCTCTCGCCGGGCAGCCCGAGCCCGGACGGCGAGCCGAGCCCGAACGCGCGCAGGTAGTGGTACTGCTGCTGCGGGGTAACATGCTGCACCACCTGCACCATGCCGTCGTTGCTGGAATAGGCGAGGATCCCGGCGACGGTGTAGCGCGCGACCGGATGATGTTCGGCGTCGTGGAACGAGAACCCGTCGACCACGATGCTGTCCGGCACCCGGTAGGTGCTCAGCGGGGTCTGGCCGCCTTGTTCCAGGGCGGCCGCCACCGTGATGACCTTCGCGGTGCTGCCGGGCGCGAACACGTCGGCGACCGGGATGTCGGTGGTCTGAGCTACCGTCTGGGGCCTGGCCGGGCTGAACGTCGGGTACTCCGCCATCGCCAGGATCTTCGCGGTGTGCGCCTGCATCACGATGATCGAGCAATTTCGCGCCTTGGTCGCCGCGACCTGCCGGCGGCACTCCTGCTCGGCCGCGTACTGAATATCGGGCTGGATGGTCAGCTGCAGGTTCCCGGCCGGGCGGGGCTGCCGCAACATCACCTCGGTGCCCGCGATGGGCTCGAGGCTGGTCGTGGCCTCGTACTGCTCGCTGCCGGGACGCCCGGTCAGCAGCGCGTTGTACTGCTCCTCGACGCCGGCCTGGCCGGTGATAACCGTGCCGCCCTGGCCGGTAACCGTGTCGGCGTGCGTGAAGCCGATCAGGTTAGCGCCCAGGTCGCCGGCCGGGTAGGACCGGGTGTAGAAGGGATGCAGCGCCACGCCGGGCAGCTGCAGCGCGGTAACGGTTACGGCCGTCGTGGTGCTGACACTGTTCTTGAGCAACACGTAGTCGCGCGAAGTCGGATGCTCGAGCTTACCGAGGATTGCGGCGGCCGGCATCTGTAGCGGGGCGGCCAGCCTCGCGGCAACCTGCCCGCGAGAGGCAAGCGGGATCAGTCCCGGATCGGCGAAGACCTGGTCGTTCTGCACGGTCATCGCCAGCACCGCGCCGCCGGCCGCGGTAACGGAACCGCGCAGCACCGGTACTGGCGCGACCTGGCTCCGCTGCTGGCTGGCAAGCGTCCGGTACCGGACGGACTGCAGCCCCTGCAGCTGCACGAGCCGGCCGGCGAACAGGGTCAGCGCGAACAGCACGCAAGCGAGCGCGGCGTTGAGGCGGCGGCCGGGACTGGCCCGGCGCAGCAGCGGGCGGGGCGGTGCGGGCCTGCTGCGCGGCGGCGCGGGCCTGCTGCGCGGCGGCCCCGGCGGCCGCCCGGATCGCGGTGGCCCCGGCAGCCGCCGGGACTGCGGCAGCCGGGGAGGCGGCAGTGGTGACCGCGGCCGCGCGGATCGCGGCGACTCCGGCGGGCGGGCTGGCCGGCCAACCTGCGGGGGGCGCGGCGCACTCGGGGACGTGGCCAGCCGCAGCCGGTGGCCTGGCGACTGACCGGCCCGCGGCGCTCCGGCCGGGCCGCGGGTGCCCGCTGGCCGGGTGTCGTCTGACCGGCCGGTCACGGCGTGAATCCCGGCGGGGAGTAAAGGACCCCCGGCACGGTGGCCGGCTGGACAATCACGCGTCCGGTGCGCAGGTCCAGGAACCTCAGCACCTGCTCGGGGCGCATGCCCAGGCGGCGGGCGCGCGACTCTAGCCAGGCCGGCGCTTGCTCGCTGGCCACCTGCTGCTGAAGTGCCTGCTCCTGCAGCTGCTGCGCGGCGAGGTACTGCTGCAGGTTGTTGAGCCGCTGCTGGTCGGCGTCCAGCGTGGTGTTGATGACCAGCAGGCAGATCAGGCCGCCGCCGAGCATGCTGAGGACCAGCAGCACGAAAGGCATCCGCGGCCCGCGGCGCGGCCGGGCCGCGGTGGCACCGCGGCGCGGCCGGCTGGCCGCAGGGACCGGCGGCGGCGCAGGCGGAGCGGGCCGCCCCGGTTTCAGCGCAGCGGGCGGCTTCAGCGCGCCGGGCCGCGCCGGCTTCAGCGCGGCTGGGCGCGGGGAAGCCAGCGAACTGACCCGGCGGGGGGCAGCCGCGGCAGGAACCGGCTGGCTTGCGGGCCGCTCGCGCTCCGTCGGCGCTCCGAGGCGGCGGGCCGGGCCGGGGCGGGCCGCCACCGGAACGGGCCGGGCCACCACCGGGCCGGGCCGGGCCTTAGCCGTGCTGGCACGAACCGGTTCCTGCGTTCTCGTCGGCAACTGCACTGTCCTCCCGATCGCACCCTCGCGGCTCGTCATGCCGCCGCCCTGATTCGCTGCGCGGCCCGCAGCCGCGCTGACGCCGCGCGCGGGTTGGCGGTTACCTCGCCGTCAGCTGGCCGCTCGGCCCCTCTGGTCAGCAGCTGGAACCGGGGCCGGGCCGCCGGCAGGGACACCGGCAGGCCCGGCGGTGTGGTGTCGGCCGCCCGGGCGGCGAGTTCCTGCTTGACGATGCGGTCCTCCAGCGAGTGGTAAGCGAGCACCACGATCCGGCCGCTCACGGCCAGGGCTGCCAGCGCAGCGGGGAGCGCCGCGCGCAGCGCGTCCAGCTCGCCGTTCACCTCAATGCGCAGCGCCTGAAAAGTTCGCTTGGCCGGATTACCGCCGGTGCGCCGCGCTGCGGCCGGGATGGACGAGCGGACGATCTCGGCCAGCCGCAGGGTTGAGGTGAGCGGCACGGCGCCGCGCTCGGCGACCACGGCATCGGCGATCCGCCGGGCGAAGCGCTCCTCGCCGTATTCCCGCAGTAGCCGGGCCAGCTGCGGCGCGGGATAGGTGTTCAGCACGTCGGCAGCCGTCAGCGGGCCGGACCGGTCCATCCGCATGTCCAGCGGCGCGTCCCGGGAGTAGGCGAAGCCCCGGCTGGCGTCGTCGATCTGCGGCGAGGACAGGCCCAGGTCGAAAAGGAAGCCCTGGACGCTGCGGTGGCCAAGCCCGGTGAGGATTGCCGGGATCTCGTCAGAGCGAGCGCGCACCAGCGTGACGCGGTCAGCATACGGAGCGAGCGCCAGCCGGGATTCCCTGATCGCGGTGTCGTCAGCGTCAATGCCGATCAGGCTGAGGCCCAGGTGGCGCGCCAGCAGTGCGCCCGCATGGCCGGCCCGGCCCAAGGTGGCGTCTACGAGCACGGCGCCGTCCGGCTCGAGCGCGGGCGCCAGCAGGGCCAGGACCCGGTCTGCCATCACCGGCTGATGTGCCGCCCCGCTCATCGAGCCCCCCGCTCCCTCGTTGCTTACACCGCATCCCGCCGCTGCCGGGAAAAGCGCCCCGCCGTTACCAGGGCGCGGTGCCCGGCCAGGTGCCCGACCGCGACTGGTTCCGGCCAGCTGCCGCCTGGCGCCGGGGAAGTGGCGTCAGCCGGACTGCTGGCGGGTCAGGTCACGGGCGGAGACCTCGCCGGGCACCGGGGCGCCCGGCATGAGCGCCCCTAGAGAATTCCTGGCAGTACCTCCTCTGATGCGTCGGAGAATGCGTCCTCCTGCTGAGCCAGGTAGGTGGCCCAGGCGGCCTCGTCCCAGATTTCCAGCCGGGTGTTGGCGCCGATCACGACGCAGTCCCGCTGCAGCGCCGCGTACTCGCGCAAGGCCGGCGGGATCGTAATCCGGCCCTGCTTGTCGGGCACCTCATCGGAGGCACTGGCGAAGAAGACCCGGCTGTAATCGCGCACCGCCTTCGCGGTCACCGGCGCGGCGCGCAGCGCATCGGTGATGCGGCCGAACTCGGGGTCGGGGAACACGTACAGGCAGCGTTCCTGGCCCTTGGTCAGGACCAGGCCGGCCGCCAGCTCCTCGCGGTACTTCGCTGGCAGGAACAGGCGGCCCTTCTCGTCGAGACGGGGCGTGTGAGTGCCGAGAAACACCGGCCTCACCTCCCAGTCCCCACCCCGGAGCCCAGCGAGATCTGCTTATCCCCACGGCGCACCACTGTACCCCACATTTCCCCACCGTCAACGACCACCACCCGATGAGCGCGCCACACACCTCCTAATTGCCGAGGTCAAGAGGGTGGGGCAGAGTGGAGGGCGGTCCAGTTGCGGCTGCCTTGACTCGACCCGTCAGACGCCCGTCAGCGCCGTCGCGCCGGCCCGGCAGGAGCGGCGGCGTTAGCTGTCTGAGTGCGGCGCGGCCTGCGGAGTGCGACGGATGCCTGCGCTCCACGTAATGTCTGAAGGCGAGGTGCCGTCCGAAGGGCGACGAGCCGTGCGCGAGGGAGACACGTGGTTGCTTACGCCGGGCGGCAGGCCGAGCCGCGGCTCGATGAACTGGTCGAAGTAGCCGGCCGGGTCAGCGCGGCAGTGGAAAGCGTGATCGTGGGCAAGGCCGCGGCGGTCCGGCTGGCCATGACGGTCCTGCTGGCCGAGGGACACGTGCTGATCGAGGACGTGCCCGGTGTCGGCAAGACGCTGCTGGCCAAGGCACTGGCCCGGTCGATCGACTGCTCGGTCCGGCGGGTCCAGTTCACTCCCGACCTGCTGCCCAGCGACATAACCGGGGTGAGCGCCTTCAACCAGGAGATCCGGGAGTTCGAGTTCAAGCCGGGTCCTATCTTCGCCAACATCGTGCTGGGCGACGAGATCAACCGGGCCTCCCCCAAGACGCAGTCCGCCCTGCTGGAGTGCATGGAGGAGCGGCAGGTCACGGTGGACGGCGCGACTCACCTGCTGGAGCTGCCGTTCATGGTGATCGCGACGCAGAACCCGATCGAGATGGAGGGCACCTACCCGCTGCCGGAAGCCCAGCGGGACAGGTTCACCGCGCGGATCGCGATCGGTTACCCCGACCCCGCTGCCGAGCTTGAGATGCTGACCTCGCACGGCTCGCACTCGCCGCTGGAAGACCTGCGGCCTGCGGCGCACGCCTCGGACGTGCGCGCCCTCACGGCCGCGGTGCGCGGCATCCACGTCGCACCGCAGCTGCACCAGTACATCATCAGGCTCGTCACCGCCACGAGAACCGCGCCGGAACTGCGCCTGGGCGCCTCCCCCCGGGCCGCTTTGCACTTGCTGCGGGCCAGCCGGGCTTACGCCGCCCTCGACGGCCGTGATTTCGTCATTCCCGATGACGTTCAGGCACTGTCCGGCCCGGTGCTTGCGCACCGGCTGCTGCCGACCCCCGAGGCGCTGATGGAACGGCAGTCCCCGGAGGACGTTCTCGCCGCAATCGTGCGCCGGATCCCGCTGCCCGCCCGGTAGGCCGCCGCGGCGCCGGCTGCTGCCCGTAGCCCGGCCAGCAGCCGCTGTCGTAGATTGGCAACGGCAGCCAGACGAAGGGCCAGGAAAATGCGGTCAGTGCTGACGGGCCTTACCACCCGCGGGACGTCGTTCCTGACGGCTGGCGTCGCCGCAGTCGCCGCCGGGCTCCTTCTGGGCGAGCGCAGCCTGCTCAGCGTGGGCGTGCTGCTGATTGCCCTGCCGCTGCTGGCCGCGCTGACGGCCCGTCAGGCGCGCTACCGGCTCAGCTGCCAGCGGACGATCCGGCCGCTGCGGGTGCAGCCGGGCCAGAGCGCTGAGGTAACCCTGCGGCTGGACAACGCCTTCCGGTTCCCCAGCGGCCTGATGCTCGCCCAGGACACCGTGCCGTACACGCTCGGGATCCAGCCGCGGTACGTGCTGGCGGAAATCGAGCGCGGCGGCTCCCGGCTGCTGACCTATCCGCTTCGCTCTGACCTCCGGGGCAAATTCCAGATCGGGCCGCTGGATATCCGGATCACCGATGCCTTCGGCCTTGTCGAGCTGCGCCGGTCTTTCGCCTCCCGGTCAACCCTGCTGGTCACGCCGCACATCGTGCCGCTGGACCGGACCGCGGTCAGCGGCAGCTGGCTCGGCGACGGCGGCAGCCGGGCCAGGACCGCTGCGGCGGCCGGAGACGACGACGTCGTCCCCCGCGCCTACCGGGACGGCGACGAGCTGCGCCGGGTGCACTGGCGCTCGACTGCCCGGTACGGACAGCTGATGGTGCGCCGGGAAGAACAGCGGTGGCGCAACAGGGCAGTCCTGCTGCTGGACACCCGGCGCGGCGCGCACGCGGGCAGCGGGACTTCGTCGTCGTTCGAGTTCGCGGTCAGCGCCGCCGCCTCGATCGGAGTGCACCTGGCCGGAACCGGCCTCGACGGCCAGCTTGTCACCGACGCCGGGCCGGTCACCAGTCCCGGCCGGTTCGAGGATGTGCTGCTGGATTCACTGTCCGTCGTGGGCAGCTCCGGCAACCGCGACCTGTCCGGGGCAGCCGCGGCGCTGCGTGCCGCGGACTGCGGCCTCGTCGTAGTAGTGGCGGGACGGCTTACGGCCGCCCAGGCCCGCCAGCTCGCCGTCAGCCGGCGGGACGGCTGCCCGGCGATCGCGGTCCTCCTCGCCGTATCGACCTGGGCCAACAGGCAGCCGCGCGGCGCCGGGCAGGAGCCCGCCGGGCGGGAAAACGCCGCCCGCGGCCCGGCGGCGGCAGGAGCCGCGGCCGGAGACAGCGACAAAGCCAGCAGCTACCCGGAAACGGCCGCAGCCGCCGGGGTCCTGCGGGCCGCCGGATGGCGCGTCACCGTCGTAGACGCGCGCACGCCGCTGGCACTGGCCTGGCAGCGGCTGCCGCGTTTCGCCGGGGCCGCCGCGGCGCCGGGCTCTGCGGCTGCCTGGGCCGCCCGGCCGCCAGGGGCGGCGGTATGAGACTGCGGCTCACCGCCGCCGCCGCGACGGCGGTCATCTTGTGCTCACTGCCCTTGTTCGCGCTGATCCAGGGCGCCGGGTGGTTTGTCGCGGGCATCGGCGCGGTGCTCACCGTCGCGCTGGCCGGCACCGCGACCAGGCTGCCGCCCGTTCCGGCTGCCGCGGCAGCCACCGGCCTGGCGACCATGGTCTCCTGGCCGCTGCTGGCCAGTAGCGACTGGCGGCATGTAGCCGGCGGCTGCGCCGTCATCGCGGCGGCGGCCGTGAGCTTTACCGGGCTGCGGGCAGCGCGTCAGCTCGCGGCGGTGATCAGCTACCTCGGCGCGCTACTGTGGTACCTGAACCTGTGCTATGCCAGCCATCAGTCGCTGGCCCGGCTGCTGCCGACGGCCGGCTCGATGCATCACCTGACCGTCCTGGCCAGCCGGGGCCTGGCCGAGCAGGCGTTCGTGCCGCCGGTTCCCGGCAGGCCGGGACTCGCGCTGGTAGCGGCGGCCGGCATCGGCGTCGTCGCCGTGGCCGTCGACGTGCTCGCAGTCTGGCTGGAGCGCCCGGCGGTAGCCGGGCTGCCGCTGCTCGTGCTGTTCAGCGCACCCGTGACAACGAGCGCCAAGAACTCGGAATTCGGTGCGGCCGTCGTGTTCTGCCTGGGCATCACCGGCTACCTGGCGATGCTGGCGGCGGACGGGCGGGAGCGGCTGCGCCGGTGGGGCCGGCTCGTCACCGTCTGGCAGGCCCCGGCTGATGCAGCCGGGGAACCCGACACCCGGGCGCTGTCGACGTCGGGCCGTCGCATCGGCCTGGCCGCCGTGAGCCTCGCGGTAGTAGCGCCGCTGCTACTGCCAGGCCTGCACGGGCATCAGCTCTTTCACGGCAGCGGCGGAAACGGCGGCGGACCGGGGACCGGCCCCGGCGGACCGCTGCCCGCGCTGCCCCGGCCCCTCGTCCAGCTGCAAGGCCAGTTGCTGAGCGGTACCCCGCAGCCGATCCTGACCTACCGGACGAATAACGCTGGCGCCGCTGACCGCTACCTCCAGGTATTCGTGCTCAACTTCAACAGTTCCGACGGCAAGTGGGAACTCGTGCCGCCCGGCAGTGCCAGCCAGCCGGTTTACGGCCCGCGGTCACTTCCGGCCCCGGCCGGCGTCACCGCGGCGGCCGGCCAGCAGACGGTTCGGCTGCACATCACCATGGCCCCGGTCACGAGCTCCGGATTCGGCGGCAAAGTAGGGTTCCTGCCGCTGCCGTACGCGCCCTGGAAGCTGCAGGTACCCGGCAGCTGGCGGGCAGACGACGCCACCTTGATGGTCTACTCCGGCCAGACCTCGCTGAGCGGCCTGTCTTACGCCGTGGCCAGCAAAGAGGCCAAGCCCGGCGCGCTGCGGCTGGACAGCGGGACAGCGATCTTGCCGCCGACCGGGGAGCAGGATTACCTGGGGTTCGCCAGCCCGCTGCAGGCAACGCTGCGCAAGCTGGCGCTGCGGATTGCCGGGACGGCCGCAACCCCGTACGAGCAGGCGAGGGCCCTGCAGAACTGGTTCCTCGCACCCGGAAACTTTGCTTACACCCTGCACCCGAACCTGCCGAACAGCCCGGCCGGCCTGCTGAATTTCCTCACCAGGTCCCGGCGCGGATACTGCCAGCAGTTCGCCTTCGCGATGGCCGCGCTGGCCAGGCTGCTCGGCATCCCGTCGCGCATCGCCGTCGGCTATACCGGCGGCGCCCAGCAGTCCAACGGGAGCTGGCTCGTGACCACCGACGATGCGCACTCGTGGCCGGAGCTGTACTTCCGCGGCGTCGGCTGGCTGCGGTTCGAGCCCACCCCGGGCGGCCCGGGCGGCCAGGGCACGGCGACCACGCCGACATACGCCGTACCGCCCGGCGACGGGGCCGCCCTGCCGCCGCTGTCGCCTAAGGGCGGTCGCGGCGCGCTCGCCGGGGCTAACGGCCGGCCAGCGACCACTCACGGCGGCCACACAGGGCAGGCTGGCGGGCAGGCCAGCCAGCCGGGCGGAGCCGGCCGGGGCGGCCAGCCGGGCGGGCCGGGGCTCGCGCTGGCCCTGGCTCTGGCCCTGGCGGCCGCTGCCGCGGTGGCTGCGGCCGGGCCGCGGGCCGCCCGGTCAGTCATTGCCCGCCGCCGGTGGCTGCGCGCTCATGACGACGCCGCGGTGGCAACTGCGGCCTGGCTGGAGCTGCGGGACGTTCTTACCGACATCGGCGTCGGGGTCCGCGCCAGCGAGTCGCCCCGCGCCGCGGCCAGCCGGGTCGCTGCCGTTCCCGGCCTGCCGCTTTCGGCCGGCGACGCGCTGACCCGGCTGACCGCAGCGGTGGAGCAGGCCCAGTACGCGTCCCGGCCCGGCCCGGCGGGAACGCTGCGCGCTGACGTGGCGACGGTACGCAAAGCCCTGTTCCGGCTGGCTTCGCGGCAAAATCGCTGGCTGGCCCGGCTGTTCCCTGCGTCAACGCGGTGGCCGGCGCTCACCCGGCTGGCGCAGCGGCCCGGCGGTCCACCGGCCCGGCCCGGCCTGGCCCGGTTCGCCCTGCGCCGCCACACCGGCCGTGCCTGAGCGGGTGCGGGGCGCCGCCGCCAGAACTAGCGGTCGCCCTCCTGGCGGCGGCGCCAGCGCTGCTCCAGCCGGTCCATCATGCCGGCGGTGGACGGCTTTGCCGACTTCGACCTAGCTGACTTTGACCGGGCTGATCTCGGCGTGCCTGGCTTGGACTTAGCGGGCTTGGGCTCAGTAAACTTCGACGCAGCGGGTTTGCCAGGTTTGGGGGGTTTAGCTGAGCGCTGCTCCTTCTGCAGCCCGCGGTCGGTGGCAACCCCCGTCATGTGCCGGTAACTCGTCACCGCCCACATGCTGCATGCCAGCATGACGATGAATCCGGCCACGCCGACGGGGATGAAGTTGATTACCACGCCAGCCAGCAGCAGGCCGAGGCCGACCAGGACGCCGAGCGCCGCCTCCAACACCCGCCGTTTGTAATGAACCCGCGGGTCCGTCGCCCGCACCGCGTTAGCGAACCGTGGATAATCAGCATAAAGCGCCTGCTCGATCTGCTCGAGCTGTCGCTGCTCGTGCTCCGACAGCGGCACGGTGCCTCCCCTGGGACTCACGCGGTAACAGGCCTACTTTACCTCTGCCTGACAGCTGGCCTAGGCACAGAATACGAGCGGTACCGCGTCCTGGGGAAGGGTACCCGGCTGCCGGGCCTTAAAGCGGCAGCGGCGGCGCTCGATAACGGTCCCGGCGGCTGGTCTAGCGGGGCGGACTGCCGCCGTCGACGAGAGCCGCGGGGCCGATCGCGCCAGCGCCGAACCGGCCGGTGATGCGGTCGGCGGCGCGCTCGGCGTCCCGCCACGCGGACGCGGGCTCCCCCAGTGCCAGCTGCGTCTGGGCAGCCGCGGCGGGGACCAGGCCGGTGGCCCGGACCCCGACCAGGCGCAGGCTGGATCGGGCCGCCGGGCCGGATCCGGCGTAGAGCGCGCATGCGGTCAGGTAGATCATCTGGGCGACGTCGGTGGGCTCGGGAAGCGTCCGCGAGCGCGTGACGGTGGTGAAGTCGGCGAGCCTGAGCTTGACGGTGACCGTGCGGGCCGCGTGCCCGGATGAGCGCAGGGCGCGCGCGGTCCGGCCGGACAGCCGCAGCAGCTCCCGCCGGATCACCTCCGGGTCGTCAACGTCCGCCGCGAAAGTCTCTTCCGCCCCGACGCTTTTCTCGGTCGTTCCCGGCGTTACGCGCCGGCGGTCCTGTCCGGAGGCCAGCGCCACCAGATGCGCGGCCGTGGCCGGCCCGAGGTCCCGTTGCAGGGCGCTCACTCCGGCCCGCGCGATGTCGCCGACCGTGCGCAGCCCCAGCCTGGCCAGGGCCTGCCCGGTCCGCTCGCCGACGCCCCAGAGGGCGGCTGCGGGCAGCGGGTGCAGGAAATCCAGCACCCGGTCAGCCGGAACGACCAGCAGGCCGTCCGGCTTGGCGTGCACGGATGCCAGCTTCGCCACGAACTTGGTGCTGGCGACGCCGACTGAGCAGGTTATCCGCTGCTGCTCACGTACCTGCGCGCGGATCAGGGCAGCGATCCGGGCCGGGCGGCCCAGCCGCCGCAGGCCGCCGGAGACATCCAGGAACGCCTCGTCCAGGGACAGCGGTTCGACTTCCGGGGTTACCGCCTGGAAAATAGCCATCACCGCACGTGAGACGGAGCTGTAGAGCCCGTGCCGCGGCGGCAGGAACACGGCCTGCGGGCACAGCCGCCGCGCCCTTCCTACCGGCATTGCCGACCGCACCCCGAACGCCCTGGCCGGGTAGGTGGCGGAGAGCACGACGCCGCGGCCGCCGGTCGCGCCCACGATGACCGGCCTGCCGGCCAGCTCGGGCCGGTCCCGGACTTCAACGCTGGCATAGAACGCGTCCATGTCCACGTGCAGGATGTTGCAGCCGGAATCGTCCGGCTCGCGGGCGGCCATCACGCCGCCGCCGCGGCCTTGCAGCCGGCCGTGTGCGCGCCGGTCCGCCGCCTGCTCATCAGGCAGCCGACCCGTCGCCTGCCCCGTCAGCTTCGGCCGGGTCGCCGTCTGCGGCCGCCGCCCCGTCCGCGAGGGCGGCCAGCACCTGCGGCGTCAGCGCCGGCCGGATCTCCAGCAGCCGCGCCAGCAGCCCGTTGACGAACGACGGCGAGGACTCCGTGGACAGGTCCCCGGCCAGCAGCACGGCCTCGCTGATTGCGACCCCGTCGGGCACCGCGGGGCTCCACAGCAGCTCGAAGGCGGCGATCCGCAGGATATTGCGGTCCACCGCCGGCATCCGCTCCAGCGTCCAGCCCTGGGCGTACTGCGCGAGCAGGCCGTCGATGGCCGCCCGGTGTGACTGCACCCCGCGGACGAGCTCGGCCGCGTAGGCGGGCACCGGCGGGCTGTCTTCCCGCGCTCGCTCGGCCAGCAGGGGCAAGACCGGCTCCCGCCGGATCTCAGCCTCGAACAGGACATCCAGTGCCCGCTTGCGCGCTTTGCTACGCGCTGACATGACGGCTCCGGCCGCAGCAGCCCGGGCGGCCTGGCAGGGCCGTCACGCCCGGCCGAGGTAGTCGCCAGTACGGGTGTCCACCCTGATCTTCTCACCTGAGGTGATGAACAGCGGCACCTGGATCTGCGCGCCGGTTTCCAGCGTGGCCGGCTTGGTACCGCCGGTGGATCTGTCCCCCTGCAGGCCCGGATCGGTCTGGCTGACCGTGAGCTCGACCGAGGCCGGGAGCTCGACGTACAGCGGCACCCCGTCATTGAACGCCACCAGCGCCGTCTGCTGCTCCAGCAGGTAGTCAGCCGCGCTGCCCACCGTCCCGGCCGGCACGTGCGGCTGGTCGTAATCCTGGATGTCCATGAAGACGAAATCCTCGCCCTCGCGGTACAGATACTGCATCTCCCGCTTATCCACGTTGGCTACCTCGACCCGGACGCCAGCATTGAACGTCCGGTCGACGACCTTGCCCGACATCACGTTCTTCAGCTTGGTACGGACGAACGCGCCGCCCTTGCCAGGCTTCACGTGCTGGAAGTCGACCACGTTCCAGAGCTGACCGTCGATGTTCAGGGTAATGCCGTTCTTCAGATCGTTCGTGGTGGCCACGTTAGCTCTTTCTCCTGCATGCGGGACGGGACAGCGCCGTCCCGTGGCTACAGGACGAGCAGTTCCCTCGTGGTGGTAGTCAGCAGCTCGGCTGTTCCCGCCGCCCCGGCGCCAGCGCGCACCACCAGGGTGTCCTCGATCCGCACGCCGCCCTTGCCAGGCAGGTAGATCCCGGGCTCGATCGTGACGGGAACCCGGTCTGCAACTGTACCTTCCCGGCCGTACCCGATTATCGGCGCTTCGTGGATCTCCAGGCCCACGCCGTGCCCGAGGCCGTGCTGGAAATACTGGCCGTAACCCGCGGCCGCGATCACGCCGCGGGCGGCCGCGTCGATAGCGGCGGCGCTGGCGCCGTCCGTGGCGGCGGCTATCCCGGCCGCCTGCGCCGCGGCCACGAGCTGGTAAATGTCCCGCTGCCACGCCGACGGCGCGCCGATCGCGACGGTCCGGGTCATATCGGCGTGATAGCCGCCGAACCTGGCTCCGCAGTCGATCGTCACCAGGTCGCCGGGCGCGAATGGCCGGTCACCGGGGACGTGATGCGGCGTCGCCCCGTTCGGCCCGCTGGCGACGATGCTGTCGAAGGCCGGCCCGTCGGCACCCAGGTCCGTCATCGCCCGTTCCAGCACGACGGCGAACTGCCGCTCGGTAATACCCGGCCGTGCCTGCGGCAGCACGCTGGCCAGGGCGGCGCAGGTGATCGCGCAGGCGCGGCTCAGCAATCCGATCTCGGTGTCGTCCTTGCGCATGCGCAGCTGCTCCGCCGCGGGCCCGAGCGGGCTGAGTTCCAGTCCGCTGCAGGCCGAGAGCAGCTCGCGGTGCCGCTCGACGGTCATCTCGTGCGCCTCGAAAGCCAGCCGGCGCAGGCCGGCGGCCACGGCCCGGCCGGCCAGTGCCCGCTCGGCGAGCCGCTCGATGACGAGCTCGGCGTCGGGGCAGTCCCGCGCGGCAGCCGGCCCGTACCTCGCGTCGGTGGCCAGCACCGCCCGGCCGTCGGCCGGCAGCAGCACCGCCGCGTTGGAGCTGGCCAGCCCGGTCAGGTACCGGACGTTGACCAGGCTGGTTATCAGTGCCGCGTCCACGCCGAGCGCGGCGACCTGCTGCTGGCAGCGAGCCAGGCGGCCAGCGTGGATCTCTGACATGGGATGACTCTACGGCTTACCCGGCTGCCGGATAACTGCCCTTCCGCGGCGGGGAATAAAGACGTACTATCTCGACATGGCGGAATGGTGGTCGATTGAGGTACTGAGCGGATCATTCTCGGCTAGCCGGTGGCAGCGCCAGCACTCTTCCGCGCTGATCGAGGCGGCACTGACGAACGGCGCAACCGAAGGGCGGTGGCACGCCGACAGCTGGGGCGTGGCCTTGGAGGTGCAGTTCAGTGACAGCGGCCAGTGGGAAACGTTCCGTAACCTGCCCGCCGTGCAGGCCGCGCTGGACGCCGTGCCGGATCCCGTCAACGGCCTGCTCATCTACCGCGGGCTAGGGGGCGGCGCAGGTCCCCGGCAGCCCCGCAAACCGCGGCCCGCCCCGAGCGCGGGCGCCATGTCGCTGCCCGAGCCGGCCGCTGAGCCGTATCTCGACCTCACCGCCGCCGAGGCGCCGTCCCGGCCGCCGGGGCTGCCGGCGGCAGAAATGGCACCAGCGCCGGCCGGATGATTAGGGAGCCGGACGGCTGGCAGTCGCCAGGAAAGCCGCTGCACCGTAGTCTTAGGCACGGGACAGTTTTTATCGATCGGAGCATTATGAAACCCGCAGCCGCACTGGCCATTATGGCGGTTGGTACCATCATCGCCCTCGCCGTCAACGTTCGCGTGCCCGGATTCAACCTGCATGTGGCGGGCATCATTATCGCGCTGGTCGGACTGGCGGGCATGCTGCTGCAAAAGCGCGCATCGAACTGGATCCGGCAGCGCACCGTGCTGCACGGGGACTTCGCCGACCGCAGCGTGCCCGGCCAGGCCAAAGCACGCGACCGATGACGGGGCTCGCGCCCGCGCGCTGACCGCGCGGGCGGGCTGGCGGCATCAGGCCGCCAGGTCCCGGATCTGCTCGATCAGCGCGACCCGCCCGGCGTGGGTTGGCGCCAGCGGGGCCACGTTGAGGGTAGTAACCCCGGACTCCCGCATGGCCGCCACCCGCTCGGCGACCTGCGAGCGCTCGCCGATTAGCGACGTGCCCGCCAGCAGCGAAGCCGGGACCAGCGCCGCCGCCTCGTCCTTGCGCCCGGCTAGGTAAGCCTCCTGGATGGCTGCCGCCTCGGCCGCGTAGCCGAACCGGACGGCCAGGTCGTTGTAGAAGTTCCGGCCTTTCGCGCCCATCCCGCCGACATACAGCGCGAGCATCGGCCGGCCTGCGTCCAGCAGGGCCGCGGTGTCCGGGCCGATCGCCAGCGGCGCCTGGGCGATGATGTCCAGCGGCGGCAGCGACGGGTCCCGCAGCGCAGCGCCGGCCGCGAGCGGCTCGCCCCAGGCGGCCGCTGCCTTTTCCGGGAAATAGAAGATCGGCTCCCAGCCCTCGGCCAGCTCGGCGGCCAGCTGCACGTTCTTCGGGCCGAGGGCCGCGACCACGACGGGGATCTTTTCCCGGACCGGGTGGTTGATCAGCTTCAGCGGCTTGCCGAGCCCGGATCCGGCGCCGGGCGGCAGCGGAATGGTGTAGTACTTCCCGGCGTATTCGAGCCGCTCGCGCCGCCAGACCTGACGGCAGATCTCGATCAGCTCGCGGGTCCGGCCGACCGGGGCGTCGTAGGGGACGCCGTGCCAGCCCTCGATAACCTGCGGCCCGGATGCCCCGATGCCGAGGACGAACCGGCCGCCGGAGACATAGTCCAGGCCGGCCGCGGTCATCGCGGTCAGCGCCGGGGTACGGGAGTAGATCTGCAGGATGCCCGAGGCGATCTGCAGCGTGCTGGTCTTGGCCGCGATGTAGCCCAGCTGGCTGACCGCGTCGAAGCTGTACGCCTCGGGCACGAAGACGATGTCGAGGCCGGCCTGCTCGTAGTCCGCCAGCTCCTCGACGGTCTCGGTGAAACCGCCGCCGGCGTAGTTCAGAGCCATCCCGATGCGCATCAGCCCGCTGATCCTTCCGCCGCCGGACCGCCGCCGCCGGACGGCAGCCGACGGGAAGACCCGTTTCGGAGTAATAGTACTGAGCCCGGACGGCAGGCCGCCTTACTGCAGCTGCCCCGCCTCAGGGCGGATCAGCGCGGCAACCGCGCGCAGCGCCAGCTGGTAAGACAGCAGGCCGAACCCGGCCACGGTGCCCGTCGCCACGCCGGCTACCACCGAGGTGTGCCGGAAGACCTCCCGCGCGGCCGGGTTAGACAGGTGCACCTCGATCAGGGGCGCGCTCGTCATGGCCAGGGCATCACGCAGCGCGTAGGAGTAATGCGTGAACGCGGCCGGGTTCAGCACCACCGGCAGCTCGCCGTCGGCCGCCTCGTGCACCCAGCCGACCAGCTCCGCCTCGTCGTCGGTCTGCCGGAAGTCGACCGTCAGGCCGACCTCGCGGGCCGTCGCGGCGCAGGCTGCCGCGACGTCGGCCAGGGTGGCGGTGCCGTAGATCTCCGGTTCGCGGGAGCCCAGACGCGACAGGTTCGGGCCGTTAAGGACAAGCACGGTCCGCGGCCGGGCTGCTTGATCGGGTACCGGGCGCACCGGTCAGGACACCTCGCCGTAGGCGCGGGCCAGCAGTTCCTCGGGCGGGTCAGCCAGGATGCCGGGGCGAGCGAGCCCGTCGAGCAGCACCAGCCGCAGGGCACCGGCGCGGCTCTTCTTATCCACCGCCATCGACTCGCGCAGCTGCGGCCAGGCGCCAGGCCGGTACCGGGTGGGCAGCCCAACCGCGGTCAGCACCGCCCGGTGCCGCCGCGCGGTGGCCTCGTCCAGCCGGCCGGACAGCAGGGCAACCTGCGCCGCGTACAGCATGCCGATCGCCACCGCGTCACCATGGCGCATCCGGTATCCCTCGGCCCGCTCGATCGCGTGCCCCAGGGTGTGCCCGTAGTTCAGCATCTCGCGCTGGCCGGCCTCGCGCAGGTCAGCGGCCACCACGGCTGCCTTCATCGCCACCGCCCGCTCGACCAGCTCGCGCTCGTGGCTGCCGCCGGGCCGCGCCGCCGCCACCGGGTCGGACTCGATCAGGTCCAGGATCACCGGGTCGGCGATGAAGCCTGCCTTGATCACCTCAGCCAGGCCGCTGACGTACTCAGCGGCCGGCAAGGTGGCCAGCACCGAAAGGTCGGCGAGGACGCCGGCGGGCGGGTGGAAGGCGCCGACGAGGTTCTTGCCCGCTGGCGTGTTTACCGCGGTCTTACCGCCGATCGCCGCGTCCACGACCGCGAGCAGGGTGGTGGGGACGAGCACCAGCCGGACGCCCCGCAGCCAGGTGGCCGCGGCGAAGCCGGCTACGTCGGTCGCGGCGCCGCCGCCGATGCCGACGATGGCATCGGACCGGGATATCCGGGCCGCCGCCAGCTGGGACCACAGACCGGTGACGACGTCGATGTCCTTCGCCGCCTCGCCGTCGGGGATCTTCAGGATGTGGATCTGGTAGCCGGCCTCGGTGAGTACCTGGGAAACCCGTTTGGCGATCGCGGCGAGGCCGCGGGAGTGGATGACCGCCACCGCCGCCGGGCCGGGGCCGATCAGCGACGGCAGCTCGCCGAGCACGCCGGTGCCGACCACAACCGGGTAGGACCGCTCGCCGCTGACCGTGATCCTCGTCGGGGCCACCGGGACTGCCGCCGGGCTACTCGCCGGAGTCGTCATGGGCCTGCCTTCCGGTCGGGCTGAGCTGCCGCCGGTCGGGCTGAGCTGCCTGCCGGGCACTGACCGCGACCGCGATCTCGGCGGCGATGTCGCCGGCGGCGCGGCCATCCGTGCTGACGGTCAGCCAGGCGAGCCCGGCGTATACCGGCAGCCGCTGCGCCAGCAGCGCCTTCAGCGCAGTCCGCGGGTTGCCGAGCAGCAGGGGCCGCGGCTTGTCCAGGCCGACCCGTTTGGCTGCCTCGGAGAATCCTGTCTCCAGATACACAACCGGCTGGCCCGCTAGCAGCTGCCGGGCGGCCGGGTCCATCACCGCGCCGCCGCCGAGGCTGACAACGCCGTCATGGCCGGTGATGGCCGCGGCGGCCGCGTCCCGTTCCAGCGCCCGGAAGGCCTGCTCGCCGTCCTCGATGAAAATGTCAGCCACCGGCTTGCGCGCCACGGCTTCGACGACCGCGTCGGTGTCCACGAAGCCGACCGCCAGCGCGGCCGCGACCAGGGCGCCGACCGTGCTCTTTCCCGCGCCCGGCGGCCCGATCAGGATCGCCGCCGGGCCTGTCCCGGCGGCGTGCACCGGCGCAGGCGCCGCCGCAGACGAAGGCGCAGGCGACGGCGACGGCGCCGCTGGCTGGCGGACTGGCGGCGGGCTGGCCGGGGGCTCGGCGGTCACCGGATCACCAGCGCCTTCAGGTAGCCGTCCAGGTTACGGGCCGTCTCCCCGACCGAGTCGCCGCCGAATTTCGCCAGCGCCGCGTCGGCCAGCACCAGCGCGGCCATCGCCTCGGCGACAACCCCGGCGGCGGGCACGGCGGTGACGTCGCTGCGCTGGTTGATCGCGCGGGCAGGCTCGCCGGTGCGCACGTCAACGGTCGCCAGCGCCCGCGGCACGGTCGAGATGGGCTTCATCGCCACCCGGACCCGCAGCAGCTCGCCGGTGCTCATGCCGCCCTCGATCCCGCCGGCCCGGTTGGTGGTCCGGCGCAAGCCGGCGGCGGTGCCCTCGATCTCGTCGTGAGCCTGCGAGCCGCGGCGGCGAGCCGTGTTGAACCCGTCGCCGATCTCCACGCCCTTCATCGCCTGGATGCTCATCATCGCCCCCGCCAGCAGGCCGTCGAGGCGCCGGTCCCAGTGCGCGTGACTGCCCAGGCCGGGTGGCAGGCCGTAGACCACGACCTCGATCACGCCGCCGAGGGTGTCGCCGTCCTTACGCGCCGCGTCGATCTCCGCCTGCATCGCAGCGCTGGCGGCCGCGTCCAGGCAGCGAACCGGGTCAGCGTCCAGCCGGACGGCATCCTCGGGCTGCGGGACCGCGCCGTCCGGCGCGCTGACCGTGCCGATGGACACGACGTGACTGACGATCTCGGCGCCGAGTACCTGACGCAGGAACCGGCGGGCCAGCTCGCCGAGAGCCACCCGGGCCGCGGTTTCCCGGGCGCTGGCCCGTTCGAGCACCGCGCGGGCGTCGTCGTGACCGTACTTCTGCATTCCCGCCAGGTCGGCGTGGCCGGGGCGTGGCCGGGTCAGCGGGCCGCTGCGGGCCAGCGCCGCGAGTTCCGCCGCCGCCACCGGGTCGGGTGACATCACCGTCTCCCACTTAGGCCACTCGGTATTGCCGATCCGGACCGCCACCGGACCGCCGAGCGTGGTGCCGTGCCGGACCCCGGCGGTAATTTCGGCCTGGTCTTGCTCGAATTTCATCCGGGCGCCCCGGCCGTAGCCGGCCCGCCGCCGCGCCAGGGCCGCCATCACGTCAGCCGTAGTTATCTCGACGCCAGCAGGCATGCCCTCGCAGATCGCCACGAGCGCGCGCCCGTGCGACTCCCCCGCGGTAAGCCAGCGCAGCATGCAGACGATCCTGCCACGGCCGCGGCGGTGGCGGGCCGCCGACGGGCCGGGCCGGCGCGAGCCGCTGCGGCCAGCGTGCCGACGCGGCGGCGGTGCACTTGGTACGTAGTACCCTTAATATGATTAAGCGGACATACTTTTTATCCGAGGGGGAGCGGCATGGCAGCTGCGGCGGGAGTTCCGCGGAAAGTCGTGCCGGTGGTACGGGGAAACCTGAGGGCAGCCGCTACCGCCCTGGTCCTCGCGGTGCTCACGGTCGCTGTAGCGGTCGCGCTGGCCCGCCACCCGGTGCGGGCAGCTGTGACTTCGGTCATCACCGGCGCTGTCTACTGCGCGGTGTGCATCCCGCTGATCAGCCGGGGCATGCGGATCCGGACGAAGATGCCCGAACCGCTGGTCATCTCCGCTGCTGAGCTGCCACCGGTGCAAGCACCATGGAAGTCTGTCGCAGGCGTTGCTGTGGTGTTCGCTTGTATCGACGCGGCCGGGACGTGGTTCACCTTCGCGCAGAGCCCGCAGGTATTTGCGGGAACCGGCATAATTCTGGGAATGCCCAGCCTGATCTGGGGTCCGGTGCGCCGGTACCGGCAGATCGAGCACAGGATCACCGGGGAGTGCTCTGGATCACCGGGCTCAGCTGGCACGCAAGAAAGCGCCAGACCTATCTGGTGCGGGCCGTAACGGAGTCCGCCACGGAGTGACGGGAACGGAGTGACGGGAACGGAGTGAGGGGAACTGCCGGCGCCGCACCAGCGGCGGAATCACCTCCGCGGCGGCCGGACAGTGACCCCGACACCCCGCCGTAGCCGGCCGCCCAGCCGCGCCATCACCCCGGCGCCGACTCTCGCGGCCAGCTCCGCCGGCCGCCCGCTGTCGGCGCCACTGCCCGGGGAGCCACTGCCCGCCGAGCCACTGCTGGTGTAGTCATTTCCCGCCGGGTGCAGGTCCAGTTCCACCAGCAGGTCCGCGGCCGCGCCGCCGTCAAGAAGCCGGAACCCGGCCGCCGGGGCCAGCTCCGCGACCGCCAGCGCGACCGCGGCCCGCACATCCGGGTCATCCTGAGGCAGCGGCGCCAGGGCCCCCTGCGCCAGCGCGGCCAGCCGGGCCCCTTCCACCGCCAGCGGGACCGGCCCGGCGACGTCGATCACGACGGCGCAGCTGTCCTCGACTGCCGCGCGCCACAGGTGCGCTGCAGCGGTCGGGACAGGCCGCGCTCCGAGCCGCCAGCTGTTGAGCGATTGCAGGCAGCTGAATGCGAGAATGGCCGTCCTGCCGTCCTGGCCGACCAGCTTAGGGATGGCTATCTCACTGGACTTCCCAGCACCTACCGCGGCCGCCGCCGTCGCGGAGCCATCCGCTCCGGTCAGGGCGCCGGCCATTTCCCCCGCTCGCACCGCCACCACCGGAACTAGCAGTCGCGACCCGGACAGCGCCCGCAAAGCTGCGTGCTCGCTGCCTTCACCGGCGGCGAAGGCATGCAGCGCAGCCGCCACCCCCGGATCAGCAGAACCGTCATCGCCAGCGTACCGAGGCTGGCCGTCCAGCAGGGACACGAGCCAACTGTAATTCGGTCGCATCAACCCCGGGAATGCGACTCCAGCACTTAGGCGTGGGTAGCCTGGGCAACAAGGACAACTCGGGGTAACCCGAAGCAGCTGAGGACGTATTTCACTCTATGAGACGCTCATGGCACTGCAGCAGAGCCTGACCAGAGGGGACCGCGTGCGCCAGTTCGGTCGGCCAATGACTATCACGCCCGGCACCCTCATGCAGAAGCCGATCCCGGCGCGGCTCGTCGAACCGTACCTGAGCGGCCGTCGGTCGGTGATCGCCGGCTTTGTCTACCGAGCTTTGGACAGTTCCTTCAGTAAGCCCGCGGACTTCTATGACGTCCTAGACCTCGGCTACGTGGGCTCGGAGTTCCGCGCGAATATGACCGAGATTCACGTGCTTCGGTGGCGGGCTGCGGACGCAGCGTCTTACCTGGTGCCCTGTTCCGCTGCGCATGGCGGGGACTGGGCAATCCGGCCGCCGTTCACCGGAACCGGCTATACGTCCGCCGCCGGGCGCGCCATCGCCGAGTTCTTCATCGACCCCGTGCTGCTGCCGGTCGGCGCGGAGATGTACCGGATCAGCCGGGGCCGGGCCGACATAGTCGCCAGTTTTGATGGCCAGGCGTGGTTGCGGCCGGCAGACGGGAGATAGTGATGCGCTACCGGCTGATGGCTAGCTACCGGGGCGCCCCCTTTGAGGCTGGCGTCGGCCCGTCTGACCGTGATCTGGTCCTTTTCGCGGCCGCCCCGCCACCGGACCACCTGGACTTCGAGGCTGCCGCCGGGCACTGGCGCAAGCAGCTGCGGGTAGCGGACGTTGAGGCTCTATGGGAGTCACGCCCGAACGGCCTCTTCCGCGGCGAACGGTGCATGGTCCTGGACGACCTCGGTGACCGGCTGCACATCACCTACCTCGGCCATGACGCTTACCGGGCCGAGGAACTCGGCTACTGGCAGCTGGACCGCGGGGTCTTCGAGCTGATCACGCAGCGGGAAGAGGTGACGGACATCATCGAGGAACGACGCGATTACCAGCACTGGGACCGCGCCAACGGGAGGGCTGAGCCCGAGCAACGGCGGGGCACTGACCCGATGCGAGTCGTGGGGCCGACGGCCGCCGCGGCAGTCAGCACCACAGCGATCGCCGGACCGCCCGCTTACGATTACGGCACCCCCGGCTACGGGTCACCGGCGCCGGACCGCGAGCGCGAAGGCTCTGGCGTGCTGCTGCCCCCGGCCGCCGCCCCGCCGCTGCCGCTGGAGGCAGCCGCACTGCGCGCCGCCGCCGCGGCCGCCCCCGACCGGGAGAGGCCGCCACGGCCGCAGCAGCCGGCCCCGTCCGCCGGACCACCCGACTACTCCGCCGCCCCGGTACCGCGACGGCGTATTGCCCGCCGCCGCGAGCCGACCGAGCAGATGTTCGCCGAGCTCGCGGGGCTGGCGGCCATTCCACCGTCGTCCTACGCCATCGGCACTGAGGTGGCGGGAGCGCTGTGCCTGCTGCGGGCCGGTGACGGCTTCGAGGTATTCAGCGCTGCCGGCGGAGCCCGGCATGAGGTCCGCTGGTTTGCCGATGAAGAATCGGCCTACTTCTACCTTTTCGGCGTGTTGGCTGCCGAGGCGGTCCGGCTGGGCCTTCTCGGACCGCCGAGCTGACAGCGCAGCCGGCGAAGCCCCCTGGCCGCCAGCCGCCAATAGCCAGCCGGCGCTCGCGGACGGCGCTCGACAGACCCCGTCCGTCCGGGTCCTGCTATGGGCGGCGCTCTTGATCACGGTGGTTTGGTGTTGTCCGGGCAACAGCAATCCACCGTGATCAAGTTGTTCAGCCAGCTGGTCGCGGTCAGAAGATCAATGCGAACGCTGTCGCGGCGCCGGACGGGGACGACACGCCGTCCGGGCTTCCGGTCCCGGCGGGAAGATTGGGGATGGCGGCGTAGCCGCGGGGAGCTGACGCGCGCGGGGGCTGACGCGCGCGGGGCTGACGCGCGCGGGGCTTCCGCTTCCGCCAGCCTCAGTGGTCACTGCCGCGATCGCGCAACAGCTAGCCGGGGCTGATGGTCCCCTGCCCCTGGTCCTCTGCTCCCCGAGCACCCCCCGCCGGCAAATACCCGGAGGCCGCGGCGGAGCCCCGGTCCGCTGCGGGAAGATAAGCGCATGCCGAACTCGACCAGGATGCCGCTTACCGGCCAGCAGCATCACATTTCCGCAGGCGATTACGCGGCGGCGGTCACCGGCCTGGGTGCCGGGCTGCGGCAGCTCAGCTACCGCAGCAGACCGGTCGTCACCGGCTACGAGCCGGACGAGCTGCCGCCGGCCGGCGCGGGACAGCTGCTGGCGCCGTGGCCAAACAGGGTGGATCACGGCAAGTACGCCTTTAACGGCAGCAGTTACCAGCTGGACCTGAGCCAGCCGGCCGAGGCCAACGCCATTCACGGCCTGACCCGGTGGGCGAGCTGGGATGCCGATGCCAGCGCGGCCGATGCGGTGACGCTCCGCCATTCCCTGCTCGGCCGCCCCGGCTATCCTTTCTGCCTGGACCTCACTGCCAGGTACCGGCTTGATCCGGCGGACGGCCTGCAGGTCACCATCACCGCCCGCAACGTGGGATCGCGGCCGGCACCGTACGGGACCGGCTCTCATCCCTACCTCACTGCCGGGACGCCGCTGGTTGACGAGTGCGCGCTCGAGCTGCCCGCCGGGCGCTGGCAGCCGGCCGGCGACCGCGGCATCCCGTCCGGCCCGGAGCGGGACGTCGCGGGCACGCCGCTCGATTTCCGGGAGCGCCGCGATATCGGCCAGACCAGTTTGGATGACGCGCTCACCGGGCTGTCCCGCGATGGCGACGGCAAGGCCTGGGCGCGGCTGGCTGGCGGCGGCGCGGTGGTGGAGTTGTGGGCCGGCCGCGGGTACGACTGGCTGCAGGTGTTCACCGGTGACAGGCTGGCCTCAGCGCACCGTCGCCGCGCGCTCGCGATCGAGCCGATGACCTGCCCGCCCAACGCCTTCGCCACCGGCACCGGCCTGATAGCGCTGCAGCCGGGCGCGAGCGTGACGCACGACTGGGGACTGCGGGCCGGTCAGTCCTGATCAGGCGGCGCTAGCTCGGCAGCGATCCGGGCGAGGTCGGCGGGAGTATCGATGTCGTCGGGCCGGCCGGTGTCACCGCATTCGACCACGGTGACCAGCTCCGGATGGGCGAGCAGGAACGGGCGGGCGCCCGCGTCTCCGACTGCCAGGGCGATGACTTCTGGCCAGTGCTCCCGGCCCAGCAGGACCGGGTTGCGCGGCTTGCCGCCGTACGCGGCGACAGCGGCGGCCGCCCCGTCAGCGCGGGCGCTGATCAGCCTGCTTACCGATGCGGAACCCACCAGCGGCTGATCGGCCAGCGCGATCACCGCCGCGTCGCAGTCGGCTGGGGCCACCCGCAGTCCGGCGGCGAGCGAGGACCCCATGCCGCTGCGCCAGTCCGGATTGTGCACCGTGATGACTCCGGTCAGCCCGGCCCCGGCCGCCCCGGTCACCACGATGACCGGCGTGGCGCCGCCCGCTCGCAGCAGCGCCGCCCCGCGGCGGGCCAGCGATTCACCGTCGATCTCGACCAGGGCCTTGGGCCGGCCGAGCCTGCTGCCCGCGCCGGCGGCGAGCAGAATCCCGGCTACCTTAACGCCCCGCATGCTGCTAGGCTACGGCGGCGGTAGCCGCCGTGCTCAGCCTTTTGCCGCTCATTCACCAGCGCATTGCCGGCCCGGCCTGCTAGCCCGGCGACCTCAGTGGTGGTGGATGCGGCCGCTGGTGACGGTCAGCGGCTGGCCGGAGCCGCCCCAGCGCAGCTGGATCAGCTCCGCGGCGATCGCCACCGCGGTCTCCTCCGGCGTCCGGGCACCCAGGTCCAGGCCGATCGGCGAACGCAGCCGGGCCAGCTGATCCTCGTCCAGCCCGACCTCGCGCAACCGGGCCAGCCGGTCCTCGTGCGTCCGCCGGCTGCCCATCGCGCCGATGTAGGCGGCGGGCAGCCGCAGTGCCACCTCCAGCAGCGGCACGTCGAACTTGGGATCATGCGTCAGCACGCAGATCACCGTCCGCTCGTCCGTCGCCGTCCGGGCCATGAACCGGTGCGGCCACTCGATGACGACCTCGTCGGCGTCCGGGAAGCGGGACGCGGTCGCGAACACCGGCCGCGCGTCGCACACGGTCACCCGGTACCCCAGGAACTTGCCGACCCGGGCGACGGCGGCGGCGAAATCGATCGCGCCGAACACCAGCAGCCGCGGCGGCGGCGCGAACGACTGGACGAAGACCGACAAGTCGTCCAGCCGCCGCTCGCCGTCCGGCCCGTACCGGCGGACACCGGTGCGGCCCTGGGCTAGCATGCCGCGGGCATCGTCGTCGACTGCCTGGTCTAGCCGCGTGGTCGCGCCCAGTGTCCCCGGCCCCGTGCCCGTTGCCGTACCCGCGCGCCCCACGTCATTGCTGGTCGCGGCCTCATCCTCAGCCGGGGTCCCAGCTCGAGCCTGCGCCCCAGCCGCCGCCTGAGAACCAGTCCCAGTCCCAGTCCCGGTCCCGGTCTCAGCCGCAGCCGCGGCCGCAGTCCCTACCTCAGCCGCGGTCCAGATAACCCGGCGGGAGCCGATAGTGCCCGGTCCCGCGATGACGGTGCCGACAGCGACGGGCTCCCCCGCATCGATCGCCGCCGCGATGTCACCCAGCTGCGGGTACAGCTTCCTGCTGACCGGCTCGACATAGATGTCGATGATGCCGCCGCAGGTCAGCCCGACGGCAAAAGCGTCGTCGTCGCTAACCCCGTACCGCTGTAGTACCGGCTGGCCGGTAGCCCGGACCTGCCCGGCCAGTTCGTATACCGCGCCCTCGACGCAGCCGCCGGAAACGCTGCCGACGACCTCGCCGTCAGCGGAGACCGCCAGCGCGGCACCCGGCTCGCGCGGCGCGCTGCTGAACGTGCGGACGACCGTCGCCAGGCCGAAGGTCTCGCCGCTGTCCCACCACTTGACGATCTGGTCGAGAATGTCGCGCACTGCCGGTCCCCTCGGGATTTCGGATGCTTCCAGCGTACGTCGCCCGCGCGACTGACGGCACTGCGGCTTTTCCCGCAGCGGCTTGCTGCACGGCTTGCGCGCAGCGGCACCAGCCCGCGCCGGGAAGTAATCCACGACGACTCATAAATATGAACCGGCAGTCCGTCAGCTGACCGGCCGCCAGTCAGCTGACCGGATGCCGGACGCTGCGCAGCACCAGTGCGGTCTCCAGCGCCGCGACCACGGCGTCCCATCCCTTGTCCTCGGCGCTGCCAGGCCCGCCGGACCGGTCCCGGGCCTGGTCCAGGGTGTCGCAGGTCAGCACGCCGTTGCCGACCGGCACCCCGGCGTCGAGCGAGACCCGGGTCAGGCCGTAGGTGACGGCGTCGCACACGTAGTCGAAATGCGGCGTGCCGCCGCGGATGACCGCACCCAGGCAGGCCACCGCATCGTGGCCGCGGGCCAGCTCGGCGGCTACGACCGGCAGCTCTGCCGCGCCGGGCACCCGGACGACTAGCGGCTGGCCGATTCCGCAGGCCAGGGCCGCGGCGACGGCGCGCTCGGCCAGTGCGTCGGTGATCTCGGCATGCCACCGGGTCGCGGCGATTGCCAACCGCAGCCCGGCCGCGTCCACCGCGCGGCCAGGCGGCCGGCCCGCCCCGCTCACCGTGCCCCGGCAGCGTTCGGACGGCTGTTCGCAGCAGCCGGGACGGGGGGCACCGGCAGTGGGGCGAGGTTAGTGAGCTGGTGCCCGAGCCGGTCCCGCTTGGCGATCAGGTAGCGGATGTTCTCGGCCGTCGGCGGTACCGGCAGCGGCACCTGGCCGGTCACCTCGATGCCCAGGTCAGCCAGGCCCTTGGTCTTGGCCGGGTTGTTGGTCAGCAGCCGGACCGAGCCGACCCCGAGATCAGCAAGTATCTGCGCGCCGGTGGAATACTCCCGCGCGTCGACCGGGAAACCGAGGTCGAGGTTCGCGTCCACGGTATCGGCACCCCCGTCCTGGAGGCGGTAAGCCTGCAGCTTGCTGAGCAGCCCGATGCCGCGGCCTTCGTGCCCGCGCAGGTACACTACGATGCCGCGGCCCTCGGCCGCGATCGCCGCCATGGCCGCGTCCAGCTGCGCCCCGCAGTCGCACCGGCGGGACCCGAAGACGTCGCCGGTCAGGCACTCAGAGTGCATCCGCACCAGCTCACCGCGACCGCCGGTCTCCCCGGCCCCGCCGGTTTCCCCGGCCCCGCCGGTCCCCCCTGCCCCGGTGGTCTCTCCGGCCCCCCGGGACCCGTTGGCCCCGTCGGTCTCCCTGGTCCTGCTGATCCCGCTGGAGCGCGCTGCGCCCACGTCGCCGAGGACCAGCGCGATGTGCTCGGTGCCGTCCAGCACGTTCAGGTAGCCCACTGCCCGCCAGCTGCCGAACTGGTTCGGCACCGTGGTCTCCACGACCCGCCGGACCGAAGGCTCGGTGCGGCGCCGGAACTCGATCAGCTGCGCGATGGAGATCAGCGCGAGCCCGTGCTCGTCGGCGAACGCGCGTAGCTGCGGCAGCCGGGCCATCGTGCCGTCGTCGTTGAAGATCTCGGCGACGACGCCCGCCGCAGGCAGCCCGGCCAGCCGGGCCAGGTCCACCGCGGCCTCGGTGTGCCCGGCGCGGCGCAGTACGCCGCCCTCGGCGTAGCGCAGCGGGAACACGTGGCCCGGCCGGACGATCTCGTACGGCTCGGTGGCAGAGTCGATCAGGGTGCGGATCGTCCTGGCCCGGTCGGCCGCGGAGATCCCGGTGCTGATGCCGTCCCGGGCGTCCACGCTGACCGTGAACGCCGTTCCCATGTGCTCCTGGTTGTCACTGGTCATCTGCGGCAGTGCCAGCCGGTCCAGGTCCGCGCCGCGCATCGGCACGCAGATCAGCCCGCGGGCCGCGCGGATGGTGAACGCCAGCAGCTCGGGGGTGGCCTTGCTGGCGGCGAAGATCACGTCGCCCTCGTTCTCCCGGCTGGCGTCGTCGACAACCACGACCGCCCGGCCCGCTGCGATGTCGGCAACCGCCCGCTGCACGTCGTCCAGCACGACGTCAGCCAGCCCCCCGCCAGCCGGCCCTCGGTCAGCTAGCCCTCGGTCAGCTAGCACCGCGCCGCCCGTCTCCGCAGCGCCCAGCGAGGCGGTCATGCCAGCCGCCCGGACGCGCTGAGCAGCCGCTCGACGTATTTAGCGATCATGTCGACCTCCAGGTTGACCGCGGCGCCCGCTGGTTTGGTGCCGAGGGTGGTCCGGGCGAGGGTTTCGGGAATCAGGCTGACTTCCAGCCAGTGCTGGCCGGCGGCCGCGGCGTCGTGCGGGCTTACCCCGGACACGGTAAGGCTGACGCCGTCGATGGTCACCGAGCCTTTTTCGACCACATAACGAGTTAGCTGCGCGGGCATGGAGAACCGGACGACTTCCCAGTCGCCGGCGGATGTTCGCTGGATCAGCGTGCCGGTCCCGTCCACGTGACCCTGCACGATGTGGCCGTCCAGCCTGCCGTCCGCGCGCATGGGGCGCTCCAGGTTGACCCTGCTGCCGGCCGTCAGGGCGCCGAGACCGGATCGGTGCAGCGTCTCTCCCATCACGTCCGCGCAAAACTGGCCGCCAGCCGCATCGGTTACCGTCAGGCAGACGCCGTCGACGGCGATGGACCCGCCGCGGGAAGCGCCGGCGGCGACCAGCGGCCCGCGCACCGTCAGCCGGGCGCAGCCGTCGCCGTTGGTGCTGACCGCGACAACCTCGCCGAGCTCTTCCACGATTCCGGTGAACACGACTCCTCCTCCGGAGCTGCTTGCCTGACAGCAGGCTCCGGGGTGCGCGAACGCGCAGGCGCGGCGTGACGGCCCCGCTCGGGCCCGCCGCGCGCGTGCTTCCTCCCATCCGGACTTTAACCGTCGGTCCCGGAATTGCACCAGGTCAGCCGGCCAATGGACTTGGCCGGGTCGCGGACTGTCACCGCCGGCTCGGATTTTCACCGACCCCGGAGCACGCTCTTACTCGCAGGAACCAGTGTGCCATATGAGCTATTCCGCCCCGGCCGCGCAGCACCTCGCGGCCGGGGCGGAACGGGCACCGTTCAGCTGGTCGTGGTGCGGCTGCGGCGGGCTACCGTGTCGATGGTCACGGCGGCGAGCAGCACGATCGCGGTCACTATGTCGGTAGCCGCGGCGGTCAGGCCGATGAGGGCCAGGCCGTTGTCGATCACCGCGACGACGAGGCCGCCCAGCACCGCGTGCAGCATCTTGCCGCGGCCGCCGAAGAGGTTAGTGCCGCCGATAACCGCCGCGGCCACGGCGAACAGCACGTACTGGCCGCCGTTATGGTTGGTTCCCACCGAGTTCAGCTGAGAAGCGAGCATGATACCGCCGATGCCGGCCGTCATCCCGCACAGCACGAACGCCAGCGTCCGGACTCGGATCAGGCTGACGCCCGCCCGCCGGGCTGCCTCGGCGTTTCCGCCGATCGCGTACAGGTAGCGGCCCAGGCGGGTCCGGCCGGTCAGGACCGTGTAAAGCACCAGCACGCCCAGGACGATCAGGACGGCCCACGGGACGCCGCTGAGTACTGTCAGGCCGGTACCGCGGTTGGTGTTGCCGACCAGGACCACGACGACGCCCGCGACGGCCATGGCTGCGATCTTCAGCAGCGTCACGCCCAGCGGCGGGGCCACCAGGCCGCTGGCCCGCCGACGGCGGTCCCGCTGGATCATGGACAGGCCGGCCACCGCGACCAGCGCCACCATGATGGTCCAGCCGGCCGCCGGACTGAGGTTTCCCGCAGTCAGGTCGTTGAGAATGTTGCTGGGGTTCGAGATCGAGCCGCCTGCGCCGTGCCCGGTGTCGCCGACCAGGATGATCAGGAGGCCTTCAAGGCCTAGCAGCCCGGCGAGCGTGACCACGAACGACGGCAGTCCCAGCAGCGTTATCAGCAGGCCCTGGACCAGGCCGATAAACGCGGAAGCGGCGAGCCCGAGGATGATTGCCACCCACCAGGGCAGCGTGTAGGCCGCCCAGAGCGTGACCACGGCACCGATGGCGGCGTTGTAGCCGACGGACAGGTCGATCTCGCCGAGCAGCAGCACGAACACCTCTGCCATCCCCAGCAGGATGAACACGGCGGCCAGGATCATCAGGTTGACCAGGTTGCCGGCCGACAGGAATAGTGAGCTGCGCAGCTGGAAGAAGATGACGATCGCGACCAGGCCCAGGACGACGGGCAGCGCGCCGCTCTCGCCATTCCTGACCTTCTGCAGCCAAATGCGGGCGTAGTCGCCTGCTGAGGTGGCCAGCAGCTCTGGCGTCGCCGTCAGCGCGGCCCGGTCTGCGGCGGCGTCACCGGTCTGCGATCCGGCTGCGGCGGTCGCCAGGTCCGGCGCGGCCGCGGGGGCCTTATCGGTGTCCCGCTGTGTCGATGCCATGCTCAGCCTTCCGTGCCGTGGCCGCGTGACGGCGCGGGAACGCCCGCGCTGTCGTTTCCGTTCCCGGTTCCGCTGCCGCGAGCGGCCCTGCCGGTGGTCATCAGCTCCACGACGGACTGGGTATCGAAATCCGACGCTGGGCCGACCGCGGCGAGGCCGCCGAGGTACAGCACCGCGATCCGGTCCGCGACCTGGAAGACGTCAGTCAGGTTATGCGAGACCACGATGACTGCGTGGCCGCGGTTTCGCAGGCGGCCGATGAGGTCCAGGACGAGCTCGGTCTGGCTGACGCCGAGTGCCGCCGTCGGCTCGTCCATGATCACGAGCCGGGCGTCGAGCATCACGGCCTTGGCCACCGCGACAGACTGCCGCTGGCCGCCCGACAGCGAGCCGACCGGCTGCCGGATCGACCGGACGGTCACTACCCGCAGGTCGGCCAGCGTCTGCTTGGCGGTCAGCTCCATGCTGATCTCGTCCAGCAGGCCGCGGCGGCGCGCCTCGTGACCGAGCAGCATGTTCTGCACGATGTCCAGGTTGTCGCATAGCGCCAGATCCTGGTAGACGGTGGCGATGCCCAGGTCGGTGGCGTCCTTGGGGCCGTGCAGCGCGACGGGCTGGCCGCGCCAGAGCAGCTGGCCGTGACTTGGCTCCCAGATGCCGGAGATGGTCTTGATCAGCGTCGACTTTCCGGCGCCGTTGTCACCGACGACCGCAGTCACCTGGCCCTCGGGGATGTCCAGGTCAATCCCCGCCAGCGCGGAGACCGGGCCGAAGTTCTTGCCGACCCCGCGCAGCTGCAGCAGCGGGACCGCACTCGCGGCGCCTGCCGCGGCGCCTGCGGCGGCGCTGGCCGGCGCCCGGCCCGCTGCTGCGGGCCGGGCGCCATCTCCAGCGCTTGGCGTCACCACTGCGGGAAGCCAGCGGCAGCCGGAGCGCTCATGATCATCCTGAGATCCCTGCCGCCGTGCAAGCCGCCTTGTACTTGCTGATGCACAGCTGGGCGGCCGGCACGAACTTGTCCGCGATGACGGTCGAGTTCATGTTCGACGGCGTGACCCATTTCGGCGTCAGGAGCACCGACGGAACGCTCGTATTCGCCTTGGTGTCCATCGTGGTGCTGTTCACCAGGCTGGCCGGCGGCGTTTCCCCGGCCCGCGCGTACATCGCGAGCGCAGCGGCGGCCTGAGCCTCCAGGTAAATCGGCTTGTACACGGTGCCGCACTGATAGCCGGTCAGGATGTTCTGCAGGCCGATCAGGGTGGCGTCCTGGCCGGTGACCGGGAACGTCTTGGCCTTGACGCCCTGGGTCTGCAGGTAGTGGACGATCGGCCCGGCGTTCTCGTCGTTGGGAGTCAGCACCGCGTTGATGTTCTTGTGCGCGGTGAGCTGGCCCTGGAACTCGGTCGCCGCGGTGGGCGGGTCCCAGGTACCGGCGGCCTTGCCGACCTGCGTCCACTTGCCGCCCTTGAACAGCGGGTTGAGCACGCCGGTGTAGCCCTGCCCGAAGAGCGTGGCATTGTTGTCGGTCGGGGAACCGTACATGACCAGGACGTTCGGCTTCGCGACGTGCCAGGCGGCCGCGCAGCTGACCATGCCCTTGCCAATCAGCTGGCCGACGTGCACGTTGTCGAAGCTGACGTAGTACTTGCGGGTACCGCCCAGCGTTAGCCGGTCGTAGTCGATCACCGCGACGCCGTGTGCCTTGGCGTACTTCTCGATCGAGGCGCCGACGCCGGCGTCGATCGGGTCAACGACCAGGACGCTAGCACCCTTGGTAATGGCTGCCTGCGCGTCGCTGAGCTGGGTCGCGTCACTGTTCTGCGCGTTCTGGACGCTGAACTGCGACCCCGACAGACCCGCCATCTGGAAGGCCTTCGTCAGATACGGCGCATCGAACTCGACGTAGCGGGCTGAGGAGACTGTGTCGGGCAGGAGCACGCCCACGTTTCCCTTGCCTTTCGCCGCGAGCGGCTTCAGCGTCGCCATCGCCGAGAAATCGTTCGTGAACGAGCTGGCGGACACCACCGGCGTGGAGCCGGAACTGCCGGCACTGCTGGAACTGCCGGGGCTGCTCGAACTTCCCGCGGCGGCCGGGCTGCTGGAACTGTGGGCGGCGGTCGAGCTGCCACTGCTGCCGCAGGCGGCGAGGACGAGCGCCGCGCTGCCGACCGCAGCCGTCAGCGCGGCTTTCTTAGAGACTGATTGCAACGGGAAAACCACCTCGCTGTTGGCGGGAGGCGTCCGGACGTAACTAACTGTCCGCTGACGGTCACCGCGAGCCAGAACTGTCTGTGCCAGCACAGTAGGCCGATAAAAATAAACAGCCGCGTTAACATCATCGTAACGCCGTTAAAAAACCGTTAACACTGCCGGACCTGGACCCGGCCACGGACCCGGACTTGCAGGCGCCGTGCCGGTCCAGGCCGGGCGGCCGGGAGCGCGGCGGCGAGGGAGCGGGCGGCGGGAGAGCGGGCGGCGCCCTTACTCTGCGGCGATCCGGTAGCCGGCTCTCGGCTGGGTGGTAATCAGCGACGCGCCGCCGGCTGCCTCCAGCTTGGCTCGCAGCCGCCGGACGTATACCCGCACGTACTCGGTCTCGGTCTCGTAGCCGCGGCCCCAGACCCGGCGCAGCAGGTGCGCGTGCGTCAGCAGCTTCCCCCGGTTGATGGCCAGCTCGCGCAGCAGCGCGAACTCCGTCGGGGTCAGGTGCACGGCAACCCCGGCCCTGGCGACCTGCTGGCTGGCGAGGTCGATGGTGACGTCACCGACCGTGATCACCAGCGGCACGCTTTCCGGCGCCCCCGCGGGCTCGGCCGGGCGGGTGCGGCGCAGCGTCGCGGTGATCCGGGCCATCAGCTCCTCGATGCTGAACGGCTTGGTCAGGTAGTCGTCCGCGCCCATGTTGAGCGCGGTGACCTTGTCCCGCTCGCCACCGCGCGCGGACACCACGATGATCGCCACCGACGACCGCTCGCGGATCAGCCGGCACAGCTCGAAGCCGTCGATCTCCGGCAGCATCAGGTCGAGCAGGACGATGTCCGGGCTTTCGGTCTCCAGCAGGTTAAGCGCCCGGGTGCCGTCAGCCGACACGACGGTGTCGAACCCGCGGACGGCGAGGTTCGACCGGATCAGGTCCACGATGTTCGGGTCATCCTCGACCACCAGCGCCCGGGTGTGCGCCGCGAGCTCAGGCACGACGGCTGGCCCTCTCCCGGGCTACCGCTGAGCCGGCCTGCGCTGCCGCCGCCGGGCCGGCCGCAGCCGCCGCCGGCGGTCCGGCGGGGATGACCGGCAGCAGCGCGGCACCCCGCAGCAGCGCCGGCATCTCGACGGGCAGGCAGATCCGGAAGCAGGTCCCCCGGTCCCGCCGCACCAGGTCGATCCGGCCGCCGTGCGCGAGCACGATGCCCCGGGCGATGGACAGCCCGAGGCCGGCCCCGGCCGTCGGCGTGCGCTTGCGCCGGGTCGGCTCGAACGGCGCGAGCGCAACCTCAGCGGCAAGGCCGGCCCCGTCGTCGGCGACCTCGATCGTCACCCCGCCCGGCCCGTCCGGTGCCAGGCTCACCTGGACCCGGGTACCCGGCGGGTTATGGCCGATCGCGTTGCCGAGCAGGTTCACCAGCACCTGCTCGAGGCGATCATGATCTGCCCAGACGACCGGTATCGCGTCGTCGAACCGGACCACTACCATCGCCGCGCTCGGCGCGGGCAGGCACGCCAGGGCGGCGTCGAGGACCAGCGGGATATCGCACCAGTCGCGCTGCAGCCGCAAGATCCCCGACTCGATCGCGGAAAAGTCCAGCAGGTCGTCGACCAGCCGCCCCAGCCGCGCGGATTCCGCGGCGATCCGGCCGATGAACCGGTGCTGCGATTCAGCGTCCCAGACCACGTCGGGCTGCAGCAGGCTGGAGGCATAACCGCGGATGGCCGTAAGCGGAGTACGCAGCTCATGGCTCAGCCGGGACAGGAAACCGCGCTGCAGCTCCTGCGACCGGCGCAAGGTGATGGCCTCCTGCTGGGCGAACCAGGACTCCTCGCGCTCCAGGGCCAGCCGCAGCGAGTAGGCGGCGTCCTCCAGGAGCGCGGTCGCATCCGCAGTGAGCGGGCCCGCGGCCCACCGGGCGACCAGCGCCGCCGGACCGCCCGGCGCGGCGAACTGCACCGACAGGTACCGGTCCCCGGCCGCGCCGGCCCGGGGCACGGCCGTGCCGTCGCTGACGGCCTGCCGCAGCGCGGCGGCCGCGGCGTCCATCAGGCCCGCCGTGGCTTGTGCCGGGGAATTTTCGCCCGCCGGCCCGGACCGGGACCGGCATCGCGGCGCGCCGTCCGGCCGCCGTGTCACCAGCGCCGTCTCGTCCGCCTGCAGACCGCGGCGCAGGGCAGCCAGCGCGATGCTGAGGCCGTCGGCGACCGGCGCGGGCCCCGCGAGGGTCTCCAGCATCTCGCGGATGGTTTCCAGCACCCGGTTGCGCGCGGTGACCTGGTCCAGCAGCCGGTCGCGCTCGATCGCGCTGGCGGCATACCCCGCGTACAGCGTCGTCAGGTCCAGGTCATCCTGGCGCGGCCTGCCGGCGGCGGACCGCAGCACCGTGATGACGCCCAGCACCCCGCCGGGGCCTGCTACCGGAACCGACCAGGAACTCGCCACCCTCGCCGCCGCGGCCGCGGCGGCGAAGGGCGCCCAGGGCCCGTCGGCGCGGGCGTCGTCGGCGAAGACCGGCTGCTGCGTCGCGACGGCCGCGGCGGCCGGGCCGCCGGCCGGTCCGCTGGGCAGCCGGGACCAGGCCGCCAGCAGCGCCGGCGGCAGTCCGAGGGCAGCGGCGCAGACCAGGGAGTCGTTTTCCAGCAGGTGGATGCACAGGCGCTCGCTGCCGAGCGCGGCCCCCAGCGCGGACAGAATCAGCGACAGGCTGGAGGACTGGTCCGCGGACACCAGCCGGTCAGCCAGCCCGTGCAGCCGGATCAGCTGGCGCCGGGCCGAGGAGTCAACCTTCTGGCCGGACACCAGCGCCACCACGTCGTCGGGATGCGCTTGCGCGGTCGCTACCTCCGCGCTGACCTTGCCGCGGCGGAGCACGACGATGCGATCAGCCAGCCGGAACATCTGGCCGATGTCGTGGCACGCTAGCAAGATCGTGGTGCCCTGCTCCCGCAGCCGGATAATCAGGTCCTCGACCAGGGCCGATTCCTGCACGCCGAGCGAGGACGTGGGCTCGTCGAGCAGCAGCAGCCGCGGATTGCGCGCCATCGCCCGGGCGACCGCTGCCAGCTGACGCTGCCCCCCGGACAGCGACCGCATACTGCGGGCGGTGTCCAGCGCCGGGATGCCCAGCCGCTGCAGCAGCGCCGCGGCGTCGGCGTGCAGCCGGGTCTCGGACAGCAGCAGCCGCCGCGGGCGCTCGCTGCCGAGCATCAGGTTGGCGGCGACGTTCAGGTTGTCGCATAGCGCCAGGTCCTGCCAGACGACCGATACATCGCGCCGGCTGGCGGCAACCGCACCCGGCGGGATGGCTTTCCCGTCCAGCCGGATAGTCCCGCTGCTGGCCCCGATGTCCCCGGCGATGCAGCGCACCAGGGTGGTCTTGCCCGCGCCGTTCTCGCCGGCCAGGGCGACCAGCTCGCCGGGCGCGACCCGCAGCTCGACACCGTCCAGTGCCCGGTTCGCGCCGAACCGGACGACCAGGCCGGACACCGACAGCAGCGGCGCTCCGGTCTCATGGCGGTCAGCGAGTGCAGCGGTCACCTGCACATTGTCGCCGCAAAACGCCCCGGCCGCGACAGCGGTCCCCGGCAGGCACTGATTCCCGGCAGGCAGTGCGGGCGGATCCGGGCTGAAGACTGAGGGCGCAATAGTGTCGATGGAACCTTGCTATTGCTGTATTGGCTGCGATGTTCCACCGACGCCAATGATGGGGCGTTCCGTGCCGCTACTGCGGGGGTCCAGCAGCGTTCATCGCGGGCAGGTCGCCGAACATGCCCACGCGTCGAAGGTCAGCACGATGTGCTCAGTCTGGACTGCGTGCGCGGCAATGATCAGATCGTGCGCCCCACGGGGGATTCCGGTCCGGTTGCATCCAGGATCAGGCGCCGGCCCACGGGTCGTTCCCCTCGCCGCTGAGCAGGGCCAGGGCAGCAGCGATATCCCCGGCGAACCGGTCATCAGGCGGCGGGATGTCGCCGAGCGCCGCCCGCAGATCAGGCCCGGCACAACGCCGGGCGGGCTTGATCTCAGCGACAGCACGACTCCCGCGGGTGATCATGACCGTCTCGATGGCGTCCAGCAGGTCCGAGAAGTTCCGCGACGCCTCGGTCGCCGTGATCGTCCGCATACCGTGTTCTATCTGATAATCAGATTAACTGCTGGCGACCCGCGCCCTTCGAGGACGGTACTGCGCCCTTCAAGGACGAAACTGCGCCCGGCAGGCTAGGCGGGCGGGTCCGGCGCCGCTGCCTGCGCAGTCCCGGCCGCCGGGGCCAGCTCGGCTATGCGGCCGTGCAGAAACGATTTTTCGGCCAAATTTTCAGTAAGCGCCAGTGCCGCGCGGTAAGCCTGCGCTGCCTCCGGGGCGCGCCCCAGGCGCCGCAGCATGTCGGCCTTGGCCGCAGGCAGGTACCGGTAGCCCGTGAGCCTGCCGTCGCGCTCCAGCACGGCAAGCTCGGCCAGGCCGGCCGCAGGGCCGCGGGCCATCGCCACTGCGGCCGCCCGGTTCAGCGCGACGACCGGCGACGGCCACGCGGCCATCAGCTCGCCGTACAGCGCCACCAGCTGCGCCCAGTCGGTGTCGGCGTACGCCGGCGCCTGACTGTGGACGGCGGCGATGGCCGCCTGCAGCACGAACTTGCCGGGCCGCTCCCGGCGCCGCGGGCCGGCGATCAGGGCGGCTCCGTCGGCAATCGCATCATGATCCCACTGGGCGCGGTCCTGCTCGGCCAGCAGCATCAGCCGGCCGCCGGGGCCGATCCGGCTGGCGCGGCGCGCATCCGTGAGCAGGATCAGCGCCAGCAGGCCGCGGGCCTCCGCCTCGTCCGGCATCAGCGCGGCCAGCAGCCGCGCCAGCTCGGCGGCGCGCCCGACCAGGTCAGCGCGGCTCAGCTGGACCACGGACGGCGCCGTATGCCCGGTCGTGTACAGCAGGTACACGACGGTCAGCACTGCGTCCAGGCGCTCCGGCAGCTCGGCGGCGCCCGGCACCCGGTAGCAGATCCGCGCCGCCGAGATCTTCTTCTTCGCCCGGGTGACCCGCGCCGCCATGGTCGGCTCGGGCACCAGGAACGCCTGCGCGATCTGCGCCGTCGTCAGGCCGCAGGCCAGCCGCAGGGTGAGCGCCACCTGCGCGTCCCTGGCGAGGGCCGGGTGGCAGCAGGTGAAGATCAGCCGGAGCCGGTCATCGGGAATAGCCTCCCGGTCCCCGCCGCCGGCCTCGCCGGGGACCGCCTCTGGCTCCGGCTCGACCAGCAGCGGCAGCTTTGCCCGCAGGGTGGCGTCCCGGCGCAGCACGTCCATGGCGCGCCGCCGGGCCGTCGTCGTCAGCCAGGCACCGGGGTTGCGCGGCACGCCCTGCCGCGACCAGGCGCCGAGCGCTGCGACGTAGGCGTCCTGCACGCACTCCTGCGCGGTGTCGAGGTCGCGGGCCACCCGCACCGTCGCGGCGAGCACGAAGGCCCACTCGCGACGGTGCGCGGCGGCAACGGCCGCGGCGACGTCCGTGACCCACTGCGCGGCTGCGGTGTCCGCCGGGGCGTCGGGCGGGTCCCCGCCGGGACCGGCAGTGGCAGTCACGGGAGGCCAGCTCAGCTGCCGGCGGTGTCCATGACCGGCCGGACCTCGACGCCGCCGAAGGGCGCCGGGCACAGCCGGGCAATATCGAGCGCGTGATCGAGATCGCGGGCCTCGATCAGGTAGAAGCCGCCGAGCACTTCCTTGGTCTCCGCGAACGGCCCGTCGGTCACCACGTCGGCGCGGATCGACGTCGCTGCCGCGGTCGGCTGCAGCGCCTCGCCGCCCAGCAGCTCGCCGCCTTTCTCCCCCACCTCGCGGGCAAACCTGCCGTGCGCTTCCATCGACTGGTGCCATACCTCGGACGAGGGGTCCTGGTAGCCGCTCTCGTCCTCGTAGATCAAGATCGCGTATTTAGCCATCGGAGTCTCCTTCGCGTAGCACCGGTCCATCCGGTTAGTTCAACGACGAACGGCGCGGACCCGAATCGACACGCTGCGGCCAGTCAGATCACCCGGGCCGGCTGCCGCACGGGCTCGGGGCGGCTGCCGCGCGCATGCGGCTGCCGCGCTAGCCCGTCATGGCGGTCCCCGGCGGCGCAGCGGCGACAGCGAGGGCCCGCAGGTTCGCGACGGCGGCCGCCGCATCCGCCGCGCCGAACACGGCGGAGCCGGCCACGAAAACGTCCGCGCCCGCCTCCGCGCAGCGCCCGATCGTCTCGGCGCTGACTCCCCCGTCCACCTGCAGCCATACCGAGCCGCCGTGGGCGGTGATCAGGTCACGGGCCCGGCGGACCTTGGCCAGCACCAGGTCCAGGAAGCGCTGGCCGCCGAAGCCGGGCTCGACCGTCATCAGCAGCAGCATGTCCACCTCGGGCAGCAGGTCGGCGTACAGCTCGACGGGCGTCGCGGGGTTGACGCCAAGGCCGGCCCGCGCGCCGGCGGCCCGGATCAGCCGCAGTGTCCGGACCGGCGACCGGGCAGCTTCCGCGTGAATGGTGACGTTGCGCGCGCCGGCCTCCGCGTAGCCGGGCGCCCAGCGGTCCGGGTCCTCGATCATCAGGTGGCAGTCGATCGGCAGCGCGGCATGGCGCAGCAGGGCTTCGACCACCGGCAGGCCGAGAGTGAGGTTCGGCACGAAATGGCCGTCCATCACGTCCACATGCAGCCAGTCGGCAACGTCGGCGACGGTCGCCGCCTCGTCGGCGAGGCGGCCGAAGTCGGCTGCCAGCAGGCTGGGCGCGATCTGCATTTTCATCTTGGCGCCGAGTCTAGGACCCGGCTGCCACCATCTGCCGGGCGACCTGAAGCTCTGCGTTCCCGGCTGCGCTGGTTCAGGTCGCGTGCCGGCGATGGGTCAACGACGACGGGTTAAGGAGCGGGCCCGGCATCTGCCCCAGGGCTGCCGCGACGTAACGAGGCACCGGGAAGCCGCCCGGGATGCCGGGCTCGCGGCGACCCGGCATGGTCAGGCATCACCTCAGGCAGCGGCGCTGCCGATCCAGGCGCTCGCAGAAATGCACCGGACAGTTGAAGGCGGGGTCAGGCGGCGGCGTCTGGTTGCGGGGGCCGCTGCCAGATCTGTTCCCGGTGGCTGCCGGCCTGGCCGGCCACGCTACCCGCGGGGGCCTGACGGGCTCTTCAGCGTCACCCCTGCTCCGCGAGGTGCCAGCGCACGATGCAGAAGCCGTGCCGCAGCGCGGCGTCGAGGGCGTCGGGGTCGAGACGCCCGTCAGGGCCGCGCGGGATGGGGATGAACCTGGCCGCTCGCGGGTTCTTTTGGTGATCACGCCGAGCAGCCGCTCCAGCTCGGCGGGCTCGGTGACCAGTTCCGGCCGGGCGGGCTCGTCGCGGCCGCGCAACCGGATCCGGGCCGGCCGCCCGCCGGCCAGGTTGAGCGTCCAGCGGCCGCCGCCGGGGGTGAGCAGCACGTCGCCGTCGCGCACGTAGCTGACCGGCTGCCGGTAGGCCTTGCCGCTCTTGCGGCCGGTGTAGGAGATGAGCATCAGGTTCCCGCTGAGAGGCGTCGCGAACGGCAGGCTGAGCGCTGCCCGCATGGGCACGTTGACCGTGCGCATGATCCGCGCGCGCCGCCGCATCGCGGCTTGGCTGGCTGCCATGGTCAGGCTCCTTCTGCTGGGATGGTTAGACAAGTACTGCCCAGCCGGCGACGTCCAGGATTACGCCGGTGATCCAGGCGGCGTCGCCGGAGGCGAGGAACGCGGCGGCGGCCGCGACGTCTTGCGGTGTGCCGAGCCGTTTGAGGGGGTGCGCGTCGGCCAGTGATGCTTGCAGCTCGGCCGGGATCCGGTTCTGGTTGCCTTCGGTGAGGATGGTCTCCGGGGTGATGCAGTTGACGCGGATCCCGAACGGGCCCGCCTGGGCGGCGACGTCCTGCGTCAGCAGTGCGATGCCCGCCTTGGCGGCCGCGTAAGGAATGGGAGAGCGGGGGTCCGCACGGCGTCCCGCGGCTGAGCCGACCGTGATGATCGTGCCCCGGCGACGCTCCTTCATCCCCGGCAGGAAGCTCTTCAGCGTGAGGAACGTGGCCAGCAGGTTACCGTCGACCGTCGTGCGCCAGCCGTCTTCGGGGATCTGCTCGAGCGGTGCGGGCGGGGTGAGGCTGCCGCCGACGTTGGCGACCAGGATGCCGACCGGCCCCCATGCGCCCTCGATCTGGCGGCGCACCGATTCGACCTGGCCGAAGTCGGTGACGTCGCCGGTCGCCACCATGGCCTTGCCGCCGTCGCGGATGATCCGGCACGCCACCCTGTCCGCGGCGGCCCGGTCGCGGCCGTGCACAGCGACGGCGGCGCCGCGGCGCGCGAACTCTGCGGCGATGCCGGCACCGATGCCTCGCGTGCTGCCGGTTACCAGGGCGATCTGCCCGTCGAGCGCGCTCATGCCGACTCTCCTTTCACAGGGGTGAGGATTTCCATGAGGTGGCGGTCATAGTGATCGAAGTCCAGGCTGACCCCGTTGGCAGCGGGACAGGGGTGAAGTGCGCCACCGGCGGGTCGACGGGCAGGCCGAGAATGCCGGCGGGGAACTGCGCCGATGGCTGCGGGTCGTGCGCGGGGACGGTGGTGTGGTTCAGTTCGACGGCCATTGCCGGCTCCTAATCTGTTCGCGGCCCATGCGGGCGTAGGTGCGGGCGGCGAGAAGGGTGAACACGACCAGCAGGCCGCCGCTCCACGCCAGCGAAATGAGCACGTCATGCGCTGCCGGGCCGCCGAGAATCAGCGCCCGTTCGACATTGGCCAGGGCGTCTACCGGCTGATGGGTGCCGAAGGCCTGCAGCCAGCCGGGCATGGCGGTGGCTGGCACGAAGGCAGCGGAGGTGAAGACGAGCAGGAACACCACGGGCACCGCTGCCGCCTGGGCCGCCTCGGGGTCGCTCACCCGCAGGCCGAGGGACGCAAAGCCCCAGGAGATCGCGTATCCGAACACGACCACCAGGCCGAGCGCGGCCAGCAGGCCACCCGCGCCGTTCGGGCTGCGGAATCCGGTGCCGAAGCCGACTCCCGTCATGACCGCGACAACAAGCAGGTTGCGGACCAGGTCGGCGACGGTCCGGCCGCCGAGCACGGCGATCCGCGCCATCGGCAGGGTGCGGAAGCGGACCAGAATGCCGGTGCGCAGGTCACCGGACAGCCCGACCGCGGTGCCGACGGCGCCGAAGGCGACCGTCTGCGCGAAGATGCCGGGCATCAGGAAGTTCACGTAGTCCGTGCCAGGCACGTGCCCCGCCGAACGCGTAGCGGAACAGCAGCACGAAGATCACTGGCTGGATGGTGGCGAACACCAGCGCCTGCGGGGTGCGCAGCTGGGTCAGCAAGTTGCGCCAGGCGACGTCGGCCGTGTCCGAGAGCGCGCTGGTGACCCGGGTGGACGTCGTGGCGACGTGGCTGGCCGCGACCTGCCGCGGCGCGATTTCGATCGTGCTCATGCTGCTTCGCCTCCACGGGGTCAGAGAGAGGAATACGTCGTCCAGGGCGGGTTCGCGGACCGCGACGGACACCGGGTCGGGTGCCCGGCCGTCCAGGGCGCGCAGCATGCCGGTCAGCTCGCCGGAACCGGTAGCGGACCGGACCTGGATGCCGGCGCCGTCGCGCTGCGGCCGGAAGCCTGCCGAAGCCAGCGCCGTGTAGGCGGCTTTGGCGGCCTCCTGCCTGCTGCAATCCAGGTGGAAGACCACCGTGCCGAAACGGGCCTTCAGCTCTGCGGGGGTGCCGGTGTGGGCCGCTCGCCCGGCGGAGATGATCACCACCTGATCGGCCAGTGCGTCGGCTTCTTCCAGGTACTGCGTGGTCAGCAGCACCGTGGCGCCGGACCTGGCGAGGTCGCGCACCGAGTCCCACAGCGCGAAGCGGCTCTCCGGGTCCAGGCCGGTGGTGGGCTCATCGAGGAACAGCACCGCCGGCCGGTGCAGCAGCGCCGCGGCCACGTCGAGCCGCCGCCGCATCCCGCCCGAGTAGCCGCGCACGAGCCGGCCGGCTGCCGCGTTTAGCCCGAAGCTGTCAAGCAACTCGTCGGCGCGGATCCGGGCCTGCCTGCGGCCCACCCGGGACAGCCGCCCGATCAGCCTGAGGTTCTCCCGCCCGGTCAAGTTGGGATCCACGGCCGCGAAGTGGCCCGCTAGGCCGATAACGCGGCGCACCCGCGCCGCCTCTGTCACCACGTCAAACCCGCCGACGGTCGCGCGGCCGGCGTCGGGACGCAGCGAGGTGGCCAGGATGGACACGGCGGTGGTCTTACCCGACCCGTTCGGCCCGAGCAGACCGAGCACAGATCCGGCGGGCACCGCCAGGCTCAGACCGTCCAGCGCCTGCACCTCGCCGAACGCCTTCCGCAGGCCGTAGGCCTCAACTGCGGGTTTGCCCAGCACGCAGGTCCCTTCTCGCGTTGCCGCGGTGGCCCGAGTTCGCAGGCGCCGCTGTCACAGGAAGATTAGACATCTAAGAATTAGATGTCAATCTCTTAGATACCGAAGCTTGGTGATATGCTGGCTGGCGTGCCAGTACCGTCTTCCCTCCCCGCCGGGCTCCGCTTGAGCCAGACGGCCCGCGCCGTAGAGCGCGCGTTCGACGAGGCTCTCGGCGAAGCGGGCGGCACCCTTCCGGTCTGGCTGATTTTGCTCAACCTGAAGATCCGCAAGCCCGCCAACCAGCGGGAACTCGCCGAGGCGGTAGGAGTGCGCGAGGCCACGCTGACGCACCACCTGAATGCCATGGATGCCCGCGGACTAGTCACCCGAACCCGCGACGCCGCCAACCGGCGAGTCCAGGTGGTCGCGCTGACCGAAGCGGGCGAAGCGACATTCGTGCACCTGCGGGACACCGCGATCGCTTTCGACGCCAAGCTGCGAGCGGGCCTCGCCGACGCAGACCTGGCGACGCTCAGCACCCTGCTCAGCCACCTAGCCGCCAACGTCGGCGCGGGAGAAGCCGCCCCGCCCTGGATCGGCCTGGCCGACCGCCGCCCGGAGTAACACATCTGGCAGCGGGCCCCGACTGTCGTACCCTCCGAATAGGTTCGATTCTGTATTCGAATCATCAGCCGATGGGGTCCTTAACCGGAAGGAAGAACGACGTTGGAAACTGAGGAGAAGCAGCTGGCAGCCGCCCGGCTGCTCGGCCGGGTCCGCAAGCTGCTCGCCAAGGCCGAGGCCGAGGGCGTCACCCCGCCGGAAGCGCAGGCGCTGACGGCCAAGGCAGCCGAGCTGATGGCCAGGTACGGCATCGACCGGGCACTGCTGGCGGCGGCCCGGCCCGATACCGACCGGGCCGGCAGCCGCACCGTCGACATTGCCAGCCCGTGGGCCCGGGTGCAGGCGCACCTGCTCTGCGGGCTGGCCTCCGCCCTGCGCCTCCAGTGCGTCCTGCTGCCGGGTGATGGTCCCGGCGTCCGGGTGCACGTATTCGGCTATGACTCCGACGTCGAGCGCACCGACGTGCTGTACACGTCAGTCCTGATCCAGATGTGGCACGGCCTGGCCGGGACGCAGATCCCGGCCTGGAGCAACAGCCCCAGGGCGTGGCGCCGCAGCTGGCTGCTCGGCTTCGCCGCCGCGGTGACTTCACGGGTCCGCGCGGCCGAGCACGGCGCCGCGACCGAGGCCGCCGGCGCCCCCGGCGGCTCCGGGTCCCGCACTGCGCTGGTACTCGCTGACCGCGCACTGGTCGTCCGCAACCTCGTCGAGCAGGCCTACCCGGTGACCCGCTCCGCCCGCGTCACCTACAGCGGCAGCGGCTACGTCGACGGCTACGCCCGCGGTCAGCGCGCGGACATCGGCGCCGGCCGCGTGGACCCGCCCCGGCGCCGGGCCCTGTCCTCCGCCCGGTAACTCGCAGGAGGCGAGTGCAGCGCTGGCCTGCCGGGGCTTGCCTGACGGCGCGCGATGCAGGCGTGCGCAGGCGGCCCCGCGCCGGTCAGCGGGTTCCCGCGGTCCGGCGCAGCAGCGCCAGGAAGATCCCGTCGGTGCCGTGGCGGTGCGGCCAGAACTGCGCGTACCGAGAGCCGGGCGCCGGGCAGCGCAGGTCCGGTACCTCAGCCAGGGCGGCCGGCGCGTCGAGCAGTTCAACGTCGCCGCGGCCGGCCAGCACGGCGGCTACGACGTCGCGGGTCTCGGCCGGGTGCGGCGAGCAGGTCACGTACGCGACCACCCCGCCAGGGCGCGCCGAGTCCAGCGCCGTGGCCAGCAGCCGCCGCTGCAGGGCGGCGAGCTGCGTCACGTCGGCCGGCGAGCGGCGCCAGCGCGCGTCCGGCCGCCGGCGCAGAGCGCCCAGGCCCGAGCACGGCACGTCGGCCAGCACCCGGTCGAACGCGGCCAGCCGCCAGCCGGGCGCCGTGCCGTCGGCGACCGCCACGCCGCCGCCCCGGTTCCCGATCGCGTTGCGGGTCAGCAGCGCCCGGTGCGGGCGCAAGTCGGTGGCCAGGACCAGGGCGCCGCGGCCAGCGGCTATCCCGGCCAGCAGCCGTGCCTTGCCGCCCGGCCCAGCGCACATGTCGAGCCAGCGGGAATCGCTGCCGCTGACCGGCAGCCGGGCCAGCGCCAGGGCCGCCAGCTGACTGGCTTCGTCCTGCACGCCGGCGCGGCGCTGCGCCACCGCGGCGATCCGGGCCGGGTCACCCGCCGGCAGGTACGCGCCGTACGGTGACCAGCGGGCGGCATCGGCGCCGGCCGCGATCAGCTCTGCGGGGTCCGCCCGGCCGGGGACGGCGCACAGCGTCGTGCCCGCGGGAGCGCCGTCGGCGGCCAGGGCCGCCTCGGTCTGCGTCATCGCGGCGGACGGATCGCCGAGCGCCTCCTGCATCGCGGTGACAATCCACCGGGGATGGCTGTAGCGGACCGCCAGGTGACCGGCGGGATCCTCGGCCCGGGGCGGTGCGACGACCGCCAGCCAGGCCTCGAGGTCCCGGGCGGCGACCCGGCGCAGCACCGCGTTGACGAAGCCCGCGGGCCGGTGCCCGGCCGCGTACCGGGCCAGGTCTACCGACGTGGCGACGGCGGCGTGCGGCTGGATCCTGGTGGCGAGCAGCTGATGGGCGCCCAGCCGCAGCACCTCGCGTACCGGCACGTCCATCGCGGCCAGGTCGCGGTCGGCGCAGACCGCCAGGATCGCGTCGTAGGTGCCCTGGCCGCGCAGGGTTCCGTAGGTGAGCTCGGTGGCCAGCGCGGCGTCCCGGCCCGTTATCCGGCGCTCGGTGAGCAGGGCGGGAAGCATGAGGTTCGCGTAAGTGCCCTGCCCGGCGACGGCGCACAGCACGTCGCAGGCAGCCCGGCGGGCGAAATCAGGCCGCCGGGCGCCAGGCGGCGGCGCTTCCCGGCCGGCCGACGGCGGTTTCCGGCCGGCGCCGCGCGCCGCGGCGCCCGGCGATCTGCCGGCGGTTCCGGTCATCTCAGCCGAGCACCACCGTGCGGCTGTCCGGATGCAGGCCGCGAGCCCAGTCAGCGGCCCGCATCCGGCGCTTGCCGTCCGGCTGGACCTCGCCGAGTTCCGCCGCTATGGTGCTGGTCCCGACCAGGACCCGGTCGCGCAGCACGCGCAGCGCGCCGGGCGCCAGGTCGGCTCCGGCGACCGGGCCGGCCGGGCCGGCCGGGCCGCTGGCGAGCGGGCCCAGCTTGAGCCGGGCGCCGTCCAGCAGCGTCCACGCTCCCGGCGACGGCGTGCAGGCCCGGATCAGCCGGCCGACGGCCGCCGCCGCCGCCGACCAGTTCACCTGCGCGTCCGCCGGGGTGATCTTCGGGGCCAGGCTGACTCCGTCGGCGGGCTGCGGCCGCGCCGCCAGCGAGCCGTCCTCGATTCCGTCCAGGGTGGCGGCCAGCAGCACCGCCCCGCTAGCCGCGAGCCGGTCGAGCATGTCGCCCGCGGTGTCGGATGCCCTGACCGGCTCGGTTACCACCCCGTACACCGGGCCGGCGTCAAGCTCGGCGACGAGCCGGAAGGTTGTCGCGCCGGTGATGTCATCGCCATGCCAGATCGCATGCTGCACCGGCGCGGCGCCGCGCCAGGCGGGCAGCAGGGAGAAGTGCAGGTTGACCCAGCCGTGCGCCGGTATCTCCAGGGCGGCCTGCGGGATCATCGCGCCGTAGGCCGTGACCGGGCAGCAGTCCGGAGCGATATCCCGCAGCCGCGTGAGAAAGCCCGGATCACGCGGAAGCCGCGGCGTCAGCACCTCGATGCCCGCCTGCCGGGCCCGCGCCGCTACCGCGCTCTGCCCGACTCGCAGGCCGCGTCCTGATGGCGCGTCGGGCCTGGTCACGACCGCCGCGACGGAGTGGCGGGAAGCCAGCAGCGCGTCCAGTGACGCTGCAGCCGCCGGCGGCGTTCCCGCGAAGACCACCCGCATCGCTAGTAGGCCTTGCCCCGGGTGGGGTGCGGCGAGATCCGGACCGCCGGGACGGGCTCGCCCCACCACTCCGCCGCCCGGATTTCCTTCATGGCGAGTTTGCGCTGGGCAGCGTCCAGCCGGTCGATGAACAGCACTCCGTCCAGGTGATCCGTCTCATGCTGGACGCAGCGGGCCAGCTGGCCCGTCCCTTCCAGGGTGACCGGCTCGCCGTGCATGTCGACGCCCGCCGCCACGACGCCGTAAGCGCGCCGGGTGGGAAAGCTGAGGCCGGGGAACGACAGGCAGCCCTCGTCGTCCGTCTCCTCGTCCGGTGACAGCGTCAGCACCGGGTTGATCAGGTGGCCGAGGACGTCGTCGACATGGTAGGTGAAGACCCGCAGGCTGACGCCGATCTGAGGCGCCGCCAGCCCGAGTCCCGGCGCGTCCAGCATCGTCTCAGTCAGGTCCTTCACGAGCCTGCGCAGCTCGGCGTCGAAAACGGTGACCTGCTCGGCTGGCGTGTTCAGCACGGGATCACCGAACAGGCGTATCGGCTTGGTGCTCACGCAGGTCCTCCGGTCGGCAGCGGTCACGCAGGGATCGGCCTCAGTCTATGAAACCGGCAGTCTAGGAAACCTGGCTGGTGCCCGCGGGTGAGCGGGCCTTGAAGGCTGCCTTGCGCGCCGCCCGGGCTACCGCCGGATCCGGATGGTGATCACTGAGCGCCGTCAGCAGGTCAGTCACGGCAGGATGGCTGACCTGCCACAGCCCGGCGACGATTTCCGCCTGCGCGTCGGCGGGCATCTCGGGCAGGAGCTCGGCCGCCACGTCCCGCGGATCTGCTTCCTCCAGCAGGCCGGCCCCGAGCTCAACCAGCAGCCAGTTCTGGTCCTCGGGACTCAGCTCGGCTTCCTCGCCATGCTCGCGCAGCCAGACCGCCGCGTGCGCCCGGAGCACCGGACTGGCCAGCGCGGCGCGCACCGCCGGGGTGGCGGCGGCGCCGATCCGGCCCAGCACGGCGAAGGCAGCGGCCCGCAGGCCCGGCGTGCCGCTGGCGGCCGCCTCGATCAGCTCGGCGGCGGCGGCACCGGGCTGCCGCTGATCTAGCCAGCTGCCGATCTCGGTCTCGCCGTCCTCGGGGTCGCAGCTGGCCAGGTTCGCCAGCAGGCCGGCCGCGCGGCTGCGGTCGGCGGCGCCGAGCACCGGGACATGCCAGCCCTGGGCCCGGAGCCTGCGGTGCACGCCCCAGACGCCCAGCGGCGACAGCGCTACCGTCAGTCCGCCGGCCGGCTCGTCCGGGCCCGTCTCGTCCGTGCCCAGCTCTACCACCGCGAGGTCGGCGAGCGTCTCCAGCGCATGCGAGACCGCAGCGGCCTCGTCGGGCTCAGGCAGGCCGCCGGTCCCGGTCTCCGCAGCCGCGGTCCCCGCGGCCACGGCTCCGGCGGGCACGGCGGCCCCGGCCGCCGCGGGCACGGCTCCGGCGGGCACGGTCTCCGCGGGCACGGTCTCCGCGGGCACGGTCTCCGCGGGCACGGCTGCGGCGCGCTCCGGGCGGCGGCGGGTGCCGGCCGCTGCCGCATACGCGTCGAACAGGCCGTCCATCCGCACCGGGCCGCCGACCGTGTACAGGGCCGTGGCCAGGCCGTCCAGGTTCTCAGCGGCCAGCACCGCCGCGAGGGCGCTGTCCCAGGCCGCGAGAACCTCCTCGGCGCCAGCGGCCAGCACGTCCCCGCTGCGGGCGGGCTGGCCGCCGCCGCCGGCTGCCAGCATCCCGGTAGCTACCGCCACCTGGAAGGCAGTCCCCACTTCGCGGGGCGCCAGCTCCAGCGCTTCGGCAGCCGCGTCAGCCTCAGCGGCCGACAGCGTTCCGGTCTCGGCCAGGCGGGCGGCCGCCGCCCACCGGCTGAGGTCCCGGGCCGCGCGCAGCAGCGGCGCGACCCTTGCAGCGGCCGCCAGTTCCTCCCGCGCCGCCAGCCGGACCGGCGGCATCCGCAGCCGGGAGCCGCTCCCGGCAGCGGCACCGCCCGGCGGTCCGGCGGCGGCGCCGCCCTGCCGCCGACGGCCAGCGCCCGGCCGGGCATCCGGGTTACGTCGCGAACTAGCCACTCCAGCACCCTATGGCCTCAGCGCCGTCTCGTCAGATCAGCTCCGCCGGGTTGAGCTGCAGCCGGACCTGGCCGGGGTCCTTGCGGGCGCTGCGCAGCCGCTGTCCCGCCTGCAGCGCCGCTGCTAGCGCGCCGCCATCGCGCCGGGGCACCCGGATCAGGAAACGGACCGCGTCCGGATCCTGGCGGGAGCTGGCCGCCCACCCCGCGGGGACCGGCCCGAGCAGTTCTGCCGCCGGCGGCAGTACTGCCGAGCGCACCAGGTCCCTGGCTGCTGCCTCTGCTCCGGTCACGGACGCCATCCGCACCGCGGGCGGGAACCGCAGCTCAGCGCGCTCTGCGAGCTCCCGCGCTGCATGACCTGCGGGATCCCACCGGACCAGGGCCTGCACGACCGGCAGCCCGCCGTCCGCCACCACGATGACCGTCCCCCCGTCCGGCCCCGGCCGGACCAGAGCCGCGGCATTCATCCAGCGCCGCAGCGTCTCCTCGCCAGCCCGCAGGCTCGGCCGGCCCAGGAGCGCCCAGCTGTCCAGCAAGACGGCGGCCGCGTAGCCGCCCTCGGCCCGCGGCTCGGCGCCGGGCGTGGCCACGACCACCGCCGGCGAGCCGGGCACCTGCGCCAGGATCCCGTTGCGGCCCGAGGTGCGCACCGGTACCGAGGGGAACGCGCGGCCCAGCTCCTCGGCTGTCCGGCCGGCGCCGGTAATCACGGCCCGGAGCCCGTCATGCCCGCAGCGCGGGCAGGTCACGCTGGCGGGGGCCCCGCACCAGCCGCAGTGCGGAGCCGCGGCGGCCGCCGCGAGCGCGACCGGTCCGCCGCACTGGCCGCAGCCGGCCCGGGCGTGACAGCGCCCGCAGGCTACCGCCGCCAGGTAGCCCCGGCGCGGCACCTGGAACAGCACGGGCCCGGCGCCGAGCGCGGTACTCGCGGCGCGCAGCGCAACGCCGGGCAGCCGCGCTGACCGGGCCGCCGGATCGCGCGCCAGCTCCGCGTCCGCCCCCGTCGCGCTGATGCGCGGCGCGTGCCGGCGGACTACGACGCGGGCCGGCTCCAGCGGGCGGGCCCAGCCGCCGGCGATAAGCTGCTCGGCCTCCGCAGTCCGGGCGAAGCCGCCGATCAGCACGCCGGCGCCGCACCGCTGTGCCCGCAGCGCCAGGACCTCCCGGGCATGCGGGTACGGCGCCCGGGGCTCAGCATGCAGGTCATCGCCGTCGTCCCACAGCACCGTCAGGCCCAGGTCAGCGACGGGCGCGAACATCGCCGACCGGGTCCCGCACACCACCTTGACCTGGCTGCGAGCCACGGCAAGCCACCTGCGGTACCGCTCGGCCGGTCCGAGGTCCGCTGACAGGCTCACGTGCGCGCCGGGCGCCAGCGCACGGCCGAGGGCGGCGTCGACAAGCTGCAGGTCCCGCGCGTCCGGCACCACGATAAGCGTCCCGCGCTTCGCCGCGGCCGCTGCCGCCGCTGCCAGGGCTATCTCCTCCGGCCAGTGCGGTCCCGGCAGCGCGGTCCAGACGGCCCGCGGCGCGCGGCCTGCCGCCAGCCCTGCCAGGAACGCGGCGCCGGCGGTGTACCGGGCCCACGGTCCGGCGTCCGGCGCCGTGCCGCCGCCTGCCGGCGGCTGCTCCGTCGGCTGCTGCGGCGGCCCGGCCGCGGAAACAGTTCCGGGACGGCCGGCGGGGGGGCCGGGGGGGCCGGCGTGCGCAGGGCCGTCGGTGGCGTCAGTAGCGTCAGTGGCGTCAGGACGACCGGCCGCATCAGGACCGGCCGCATCAGGACCGGCCGCATCAGGACCGGCGGGGTGAATCTCCGCGGCCGCGGAGCCCGCCGGGGCGGCGGCGCCGGGGCGGCGGGTAGCCGACTCCGCGCCGGCGTGGCGCGGCGGGATGGCGAGCCGCAGCACATCCGCCATCGTGCCGGCGTACCGGTCCGCGACGGCGCGCGCCAGCGCGGCGATCTCGGCGGTCAGCACCGGTTCGGGCGACACGACTCGGGCCAGGGCTGTGAGCGTGCCCTCGTGCTGGCTGGCCTCGACCCGTTCCAGCAGGTACCCGCCGGTGAGCCGGCCCGCGAAGCGGACCCGGACGCGGCAGCCGGCGACCGCTGTCGCGGCGAGCGCCGCTGGAACGAGGTAGTCGAACGGCCGGTCCAGGTGCGGCAGTGAGACATCCACGGCCACCCGCGCAACCGGCAGGCTCGCAGCCGCAGCCGCAGCCGCAGTAACAGTCACGGCGGCAGCGGGGCGGCCGGGCGCGTTCCCCGGTACCGGCTGATGCCGTCCGCGGTCCCGCCGCACCGGAGCTGCCACGGTCCTGTCCTACCAGAAGGCGCTGACACGCCAGTCCGGCGCGCGCTGCCAGCCGGGTGCCGGCAGCCGCCGCAGGGCAGCGCCGCCCGCCCGCGCCCGGTTGCCGTCCGCCGCCCGGCTCCGCTCCGGAAGCCGGAACCGGCAAGGCAACCCGGTAACCGGCCAGCTCGGTGTAACCCGGTAGCCGGCCAGGACGGTAGCCGGCCGGCTCGGTAGCCGGAGGCGGCAACCGCAGGTTTTACAGGCCTGCGGCCGACCTGAGGGCGTCAGCCCGGTCGGTCAGCTCCCAGCAGAAGTCCGGCTCCTCGCGGCCGAAGTGGCCGTAGGCAGCGGTCTGCGAGTAGATCGGCCGCAGCAGGTCCAGGTCCCGGATGATAGCTGCCGGCCTGAGGTCGAAGACCTTCAGCACGGCGTCCTGGATGCTCTCCACCGGCACTTGCTCGGTCCCGAAGCACTCTACGAACAGGCCGACCGGCTTCGCCTTGCCGATCGCGTAGGCGACCTGGGTCTCGCAGCGGTCCGCGAGCCCGGCGGCCACCACGTTCTTGGCTACCCAGCGCATCGCGTACGCCGCGCTGCGGTCGACCTTGGACGGGTCCTTGCCGGAGAACGCGCCGCCGCCGTGCCGCGCCATTCCGCCGTAAGTGTCGATGATGATCTTGCGTCCGGTCAGGCCGGCGTCGCCCATCGGGCCGCCGATCTCGAACCTGCCGGTGGGATTCACCAGCAGCCGGTGCCCCGTGGTATCAATGTCCAGGTCCGCCAGCACGGGGTTGACCACGTGCTCGCGGATGTCCGGCTCGAGCAGCTGCTTCAGGTCGATCGAGGGCGCGTGCTGGGTCGATACCACGACCGTGTCCAGCCGGACCGCCTCCGCGCCCGCGTACTCGATGGTCACCTGCGTCTTGCCGTCCGGGCGGATGTAGGGGATCGTGCCGTCGCGGCGGACCTCGGCGAGCCGCCGGGCTAGCCGGTGCGCCAGCATGACCGGCAGCGGCATCAGCTCCGGAGTCTCCCGGCAGGCATAGCCGAACATCAGGCCCTGGTCGCCCGCGCCCTGGCGGTCCAGCTCCTCGGCCCCTTCGCCTTCGCGGTGCTCGAACGCCTCCTGCACGCCGCGGGCGATGTCCGGGGACTGGGAGCCGATGGACACCGACACCCCGCACGAGGCGCCGTCGAAGCCCTTGGCTGACGAGTCGTAGCCGATCTGCAGGATCTTCTCCCTGATCAGGCCGGGTATGTCAACGTAGGTCTCCGTGGTCACCTCACCGGCGACGTGAACCTGGCCGGTGGTGATCAGCGTCTCCACCGCGACCCTGCTGCGCGGGTCGCCGGTCAGCATCGCGTCCAGAATGGCGTCGCTAATCTGATCCGCCATCTTGTCCGGATGACCTTCAGTAACCGACTCCGAGGTAAACAGCCGACGAGCCACCGTAAATACCCTCTTTCTTTCCCCCGCAGCGAGACATCGCCGCAGTGTAACCGGGCGCCGGGACCGCCCAGGCGAGATTACGCTACTGGCCGGCCGGCCGGCGGCGAACTACCGGGCCAGGGCGGCGGCGAGATCCCAGATGATATCGGCGAGAGCCTCCTTGGGACCGCGCTGCACCACCGTCTGTGACCCGTCCGCCGCCAGGATCACTGCCTCGTTGTCGGCGGTCCCGAACGCCCGGCCACCGCCGACCTGGTTGACCACCAGCAGGTCACAGCCTTTACTTGCCAGCTTCTGCCGGCCGGCCGCCAGGACGCCGGCGGTCTCGGCGGCGAATCCCACGATGACCTGCCCCGGCCGCGTCCGGGCGGCGACCAGCTCGCGCAGGATGTCGGGGTTGCGGGTCAGCCGGATCGGCTCGGGCGCCGTGCCGGTCTTCTTGATCTTTTCTGCCGCTCTCGACTGCGGCCGGAAGTCGGCAACCGCCGCGGCCATCACGATAATGTCCGCCGCCGGCGCGGCCGTGAGCACCGCCTGGCGCATCTGGTCGGCGGACGTGACGCGGACCAGCGTGGCTCCCGCAGGGTCGGCGAGCTCGGTATTGGCAGTCACGAGGGTAACCTCGGCGCCGCGCGCGGCCGCCGTCATGGCGAGCGCGTAACCCTGGCGCCCCGACGACCAGTTCCCCAGGAAGCGGACCGGATCGAGTTCCTCGCGGGTGCCCCCCGCGGAAATAACTACCCGGCGCCCGGCCAGGTCGGCGGTCAGCCCGGCGGCGCCCCGGGCCAGCACGCGCAGCGCGACCGCGAACAGCTCGGCGGGCTCGCTCATCCGCCCCGGCCCGCTATCGGCGCCGGTGAGCCGCCCGGACGCCGCTTCCAGTACCAGCGCGCCGCGGGCGCGCAGGGTTGCCACGTTCGCCTGCGTCGCGGGGTGCTGCCACATCTCGGTGTGCATGGCCGGCGCGAACACCACCGGGCAGCGGGCAGTGAGCAATGTCGCGGTCAGCAGGTCGCCCGACATTCCCGCGGCAGCGCGCGCGATCAGGTCGGCCGTAGCCGGGGCGACGATGACCAGGTCCGCTGCCTGGCCGAGGCGGACATGCGGCACCTGGTCCGCCTGCTCCCAGACCTCCGTGTCGGCGGGCTGGCCGGATAGCGCCGCCCAGGTGGCCGCGCCGACGAAGCGCAGCGAGTCAGGCGTCGGCAGCACGCGGATCTCGTGGCCGGCTTCGGTGAGCAGTCTGAGCAGCTCGCAGGACTTGTAAGCGGCGATGCCCGCGCTTACCCCGAGAACGATCCGCATCCGTCTGCGCCGGCCGCCAGGTGCGGCTAGACCGGCGGCGGCTCGGTCTTCTCAGCCGAGATCAGGCGCTCGCTGATCTCGCGCAGGGCGATGGACAGCGGCTTCTCCTCCACTCGCGTCTCCACCAGCGGTCCTACGTACTCCAGCAGGCCCTCGCCGAGCTGGGCGTAGTAAGCATTGATCTGGCGGGCGCGCTTAGATGCCATGATCACCAGGCCGTACTTGCTGTCCACGACCTCCAGCAGGGTGTCAATCGGCGGGTTGACGATGCCTTCGAGGCCCGAAATCGCTGCCACTGTTGCCCTTCCGTATATCTCCGCGGTGCCCTCTCGGCGCCTGCGAGCACGGCTAACGGCTTACCTCAGCCGTGATCAAGGGTACCAGCTGGCGGCATACCTCTTCGACGGAAGTGCTGACCAGCGTGATGTCGAACTCGCTGCCCGCGGCTAGCTCTGCCCGGGCCGCGTCCAGGCGCCGGGAAATTACCTCGGGCGGTTCCGTCTCCCGGCCGGTCAGGCGGCGCACCAGCTCCTCCCACGACGGGGGCGCGAGGAACACCAGGAGCGCCTCCGGCACCGCGCGGCGCACCTGGCGGGCACCCTCGACGTCGATCTCCAGCAGCGCGGGCACGCCCGCGCTGAGCTGCGCTGCCACCGCCCCGCCCGGCGTGCCGTACTTGTTGCCGGCGAACTGCGCCCATTCGAGCAGCTCGCCGGCGGACGTCATCCTGTCGAACTCGTCGTCGCTGACAAAGTGGTACTCACGGCCGTCTGCCTCGCCCTGGCGCGGCGTTCGGGTCGTAACCGAAACCGACTGCCAGATCCGCGGGCAGGCGCTCCGCAGGCTTGCCACGACAGTGCTCTTGCCGACGCCCGACGGGCCGGACAGGACGGTCAGCCGCGCAGGGACGGGAGCTGCGGGCGCGCGACCGCAGGAAATGTCTGCCACGCCCGTGCCTCCTGCCCCCGTCCCTGATAGCTGCCGCGGCGATCAGAGGTCGCTGGCGAACTCGTTCTCCAGCGCTGTCCGCTGGTTGGCACCGAGACCACGGACCCGCCGGGACTCGGCAATGCCCAGGCGCTCCATGATCTGCCGGGCGCGGACCTTGCCGACGCCCGGCATGGATTCCAGCAGCGCCGATACTTTCATCTTGCCGACGATGTCGTCGGCCTGGCCTTCCTTGAGGACATCAGGCAGGGTCGTGGAACCGTGCTTGAGACGGTTCTTGACCTCTGCACGGTCTTTGCGTGCCTTGGCTGCCTTCTCAAGCGCCGCAGCCCGCTGCTCGGGGGTGAGGGGGGGAAGAGCCACGCGAGGTCACCTCGGGTTTCGTATCGAAAAAGTCGCTTCGCGAGGGGAAACTAGCGAGTTAAGCCAGCCAGGGCAACGCGAACCGGCGTTTGTTGTGCCACTAATTATCCACTATGACCGGGCGAACACACTCCATGACTCAGAGTAGCCATTATCCGGCGACCGCGTGCAGCCCGGGGCGCGCCGCCTGGAGCCGCAGCGGGCGGCCATGGTGGTCACGGTAGCTGAGCTGCCGCCGGGCCGCCGCGGCAGTGTCGCCGCGGCAGTCCCCGGCCGGTCCCCGGCGTGGCTCCGGCCGCGCGCTCATCTCCCCGGCAGGCAGGCCGCTCAGCTGCCGCGGATAGCGGGACGCTGCCCGTGCGCCAGCCCGATAATCTCGCTCAGGCTGTCGAAGCCACGGGCGGAAAGCTCCTCCTCCAGCTCGCGCAGGATCCGCGGGCAAGCGGACGGGTCATGGAAGGTCGCCGTGCCCACGCCGATCATCGAGGCGCCCGCCAGGATCAGCTCCAGGGCGTCCCGGCCGGTCCGCACCCCGCCGGTGCCGATAATCGGCACGTCCGGCAGCGCCGCGCGCACCTGCCAGACGCAGCGCACTGCCACCGGCCGGACGGCGGGCCCGGACAGCCCCCCGGTCAGCCCGGCCAGGGCGGGCCGCAGCGTGGTCAGGTCAATGCTCATGCCGTGCATCGTGTTGATCATTGACAGCCCGTCAGCGCCCGCGCCCACGCATGCCCGGGCAACGGCAACGATGTCGGTCACGTCGGGGGACAGCTTGGCGAACACCGGGATGTCGTAACGAGCCTGGCCGCGGACGGCCTCGATCACGGCCGCCGACGCGGCCGGGTCACTGGCGAAGACCTGGCCGCGCTGCTCGGCGCTCGGGCAGGACATGTTCACCTCGATGGCCGTGACGCCGGCCGAGTCAGTAAGCCGGGCCGCCAGCTCGGCGAACTCCGCGACCGTGCCGCCCGCGATGGAGACGATCGCACGGGCGCCCCGCGACAGCAGCCAGGGCAGGTCACGCTGCAAGAACGCGTCGATGCCGGGGCCCTGCAGGCCGATCGAGTTCAGCATGCCGCTGGGCGTCTCGGCCAGCCGGGGCGTTGGCCGCCCGGCGCGGGGCGCGAGCAGGACCGACTTGGTGACGATGGCGCCGATCTTGGAGATGTCGAAGAACTGGGCGAGTTCACGGCCCGCGCCGGCGCAGCCGGACGCCGTCAGGACCGGGTTCGGCAGCTCGACGTGACCGAGCCGGGTCCGCAGGTCAGCCACCGGGACCCGCCGTTCCCGCCGTCCCGGCTGACAGGGGGTGCCGGGACGCGCTGCCCGGCCGCCCGGCGCCCCGCATCATCGCGAGCCGCCGGTCGCCGGGCCGCCGCCCGTCATCCCGGCGATACCGGACAGCCCGGAGCCGCGGCGTGATCGCGGCTCCCAGCCGGGGGCGCCGAATGCGTCAAAGGGGATGGTGCCGACATCGTCCCAGCGCACCCGGTCGCCGCGGAAAACCGGCCCGTCCACGCAGGCCCGCGCCATCCGGGTGATCCCGTCGTTGCCGATCACCGGCAGCACGCAGGTCATGCACACGCCGATGCCGCAGGCCGCCGCCTGCTCCACGGCTGCCTGCACCGGGATCTCGTAGCGGGCGGCCTGCGCCGTGACCTGGCGCAGCGTCGGCATCGGCCCGCAGGCGTAGATCACGTCAGCGCGGGCCTCGTGGATGACCTGGCCGAGCATGTCGGTGACCTGGCCGCGGCCGCCCAGGGAGCCGTCGTGCGTCATTACGGTCGCGGTGCGGCCCAGCCGCCGGGCCGTCAGCGCGCCGAACACCTGATCCCCACTGGCGCCGCCGAGCAGGAAGTCCACCGTGCAGCGGCGCTCCCGCAGCCGGTCGGCCAGCGCGAACAGCGGGGCGCTGCCGTATCCGCAGCCGACCAGCAGGCAGCTGGCCGGCTCCCTGGGCACCGGGAAGGGGCGGCCGAGCGGCCCGACGACGTCCACCGCGTCCCTGGCCCGGCGCTGCGCCAGCCAGCGCGTGCCCGGCCCGCTGGCGGTGAACACGAACTCGACGGTGCCGCCGTGGTCAGGCCGGACGCCGTGGATCCAGAAGGCCCGGCGCGCGAGCATCGAGCTTTCCGGGCCGCCGACGGCCAGGGCGACGAACTGGCCTGGCCGGAAGCGCGCCGCGACGCCGGGCGCCACCACCGTCATCGCGTAGTAGGCGTCCACCCGGCGCAGCGTCAGTACCGTCCCGCGCACCTGCACCGGCCCGGCAGCGGGCTCGCTCCCGGCGCCGGCCGGGCCGGGCTCTGCCCGGCTCACGGCGAGCCTGCGGCGCGCAGCCTGGCCGCGTGCTCCTGCAGTGACCGCACGCCTACCTCGTCCCTGGTGATGGCCTCGATGCCCTGCACGGCGGCCGCCAGCCCCTGGACGGTGGTGACGCACGGGATACCGCGCCGCACCGCGGCGGTGCGGATCTCGTACCCGTCCCGCCGCGGCCCGGACTGGCCGGGGCCGCCGTAGGGCGTGTTCACGATCAGGTCCACCTGGCCGGCCAGGATCCGGTCCACGATTGTCGGCTCGCCATCCGGTCCCCGGCCGTCGCTGTGCTTGCGCACGATCGTGGCACGTACCCCGTTGCGGCGCAGTATCTCCCCTGTTCCCCTCGTTGCCCAGATCTCGAACCCCAGATCGGCGAGGCGCTTGACCGGGAAGATCATCGAGCGCTTGTCCTTGCTGGTCACGGACACGAACGCCCGCCCCTTAACCGGGAGCGAGCCGTAGGCAGCCGCCTGCGACTTGGCGTAGGCAGTGCCGAACTCCTCGTCGATCCCCATCACCTCGCCAGTGGAGCGCATCTCCGGGCCGAGCACGGTATCGACGCCCTCGCCGCGCCGGTCCGCGAACCGGGAGAACGGCAGCACCGCTTCCTTGACCGCGATCGGCGCGCTCAGCGGCAGCGTGCCCCCGTCCCCGGCGGCCGGCAGCATGCCCTCGCCGCGCAGCTGCCCGACGGTCGCGCCGAGCATGATCCTGGCCGCGGCCTTGGCCAGCGGGACCGCGGTCGCCTTGGACACGAACGGGACCGTCCGGGACGCCCGCGGGTTGGCCTCCAGCACGTACAGAACCCCGGCGGCCAGCGCGAACTGGATGTTGAGCAGGCCGCAGACGCCGACACCGCGGGCGATCGCCTCAGTCGAGGCGCGGATCACCTCGATGTACTCGCGGCCGAGGGTGATCGGCGGCAGCGCGCAGGCCGAATCGCCGGAGTGGATCCCGGCCTCCTCGATGTGCTCCATTACCCCGCCGAGGTACAGCTCGGTGCCGTCGAACAGGGCGTCGACGTCGATCTCGATCGCGTCTTCCAGGAAACTGTCGATGAGGACCGGGTGACCGCCGCCGGCAGCCACCGCGCGGCCCGCGTACGCGGCCAGGGTGGCGTCATCGTAGACGATCTCCATGCCGCGGCCGCCGAGCACGTACGACGGCCGGACCAGGACCGGGTAGCCGATCGACGCTCCCACCGCCACGGCTTCTTGCGCCGAGCCCGCCGTGCCGCTGCGGGGAGCCAGCAGCCCGGCCGCGGCCAGGACCGCGCCGAATTCGCCGCGGTCCTCGGCCAGGTGGATCGCGTCGGGTGAGGTGCCGACGATCGGCACGCCCTCGGCCGCGAGGTCCCTGGCCAGGCGCAGCGGCGTCTGGCCGCCGAGCTGGACGATTACCCCGGCGACCGGGCCTGCGGCCTGCTCGGCCGCCACCACCTCCAGCACGTCCTCCAGGGTCAGCGGCTCGAAGTAGAGCCGGCCCGAGGTGTCGTAGTCGGTTGACACGGTCTCGGGATTGCAGTTGATCATCACGGTCTCGTAGCCCGCGTCGGTGAGCGCGAAGGAGGCGTGCACGCAGGCGTAGTCAAACTCGATCCCCTGGCCGATCCGGTTCGGCCCGCTGCCCAGGATGATCACCTTCGGCCGGTCGCCGGCCGGGACCTCGCTGCCGACGTCGTAACTGGAATAGAAGTACGGGGTGCTGGCGGCGAATTCCGCCGCGCAGGTATCCACCGTCAGGTAAACCGGCGCGATGCCCAGATCCCGGCGCAGCTGCCGGACCCGGCCTTCGGCCTGGCCGGACAGCTGGCCGAGCTGGGCGTCGGAGAAACCAGCGGATTTCGCGGACCGGATCACGGGCTCGGTCAGGGCGCCGGCAGCGGCAATCCGCTGCGCCTCCTGCTCGACGGCGGCCAGCTGGTCGATGAACCACGGGTCGATCCCGGATACCCCGGCGAGCTCGGCAGCGCCGGCCCCCGCGCGCAGCGCCTGGTGCATCGTGGTCAGCCGGCCGTCGTGCGGCACCGCGCAGCGGGCCAGCAGCGCGGCGCGGTCGCCGGGCGGGGCGGCCCAGCTGAAGGGCGCGGCGGGCTCCTCCAGCGAGCGGAGCGCCTTCTGCAGCGCCTCCGGAAAGCTGCGGCCGATCGCCATTGCCTCGCCGACCGATTTCATGTGCGTGGTCAGCTCCGGGTCGGCGCCGGGGAACTTCTCGAACGCGAACCTCGGCACCTTGACCACTACGTAGTCCAGGGCCGGCTCGAAGCTCGCCGGGGTCACGCCGGTGATGTCATTGCGGATCTCGTCGAGGGTGTAGCCAATGGCCAGCCGCGCCGCGATCTTGGCGATCGGGAAGCCGGTCGCCTTGGACGCCAGGGCCGAGGACCGGGACACCCGCGGGTTCATCTCGATGACGACCATCCGACCGGTGCGCGGCTCCACCGCGAACTGGATATTGCAGCCGCCGGTGTCCACCCCGACCGCGCGCAGCACCGCGATCGCGGTGTCGCGCATCTGCTGGTACTCCCGGTCGGTCAGCGTCATCGCGGGCGCGACGGTGACCGAGTCCCCGGTGTGCACGCCCATCGGGTCGACGTTCTCGATCGAGCAGACCACCACGACGTTGTCGGCGCGGTCGCGCATCAGCTCGAGCTCGAACTCCTTCCAGCCCAGGATGGACTCCTCCAGCAGCACCTCGGTGACCGGGCTGGCGTCCAGGCCGGCCGCGGCCATCCGGCCCAGCTCGGCGGGATTACGGGCGATCCCCGAGCCTGCGCCGCCCAGGGTGAACGACGGCCGCAGGACCACCGGGAAGCCGAGCTGCCCGGCGGCCTGCTCGCATTCCGCCAGCGTGTGGCAGATCCGGCTGGCGGGCACCTGCGCGCCAAGCCCGGTGACGATCTGCTTGAACAGGCTCCGGTCTTCACCTGCGCGGATCGCGGCGATGTCGGCGCCGATCAGCTCCACCCCGTAGCGGGCCAGGATGCCGGCGTCATGCAGCGCGACGGCCATGTTCAGGGCCGTCTGGCCGCCGAGGGTGGCCAGGATCGCGTCAGGCCGCTCTTTGGCGATGACCTTCGTCAGCGTTTCGAGGGTGATCGGCTCCACGTAGGTGGCGTCGGCGAACTCCGGGTCGGTCATGATCGTCGCGGGATTGGAGTTGACCAGGCTGATCCGCAGGCCTTCCTGCTTCAGCACCCGGCACGCCTGGGTGCCGGAGTAGTCGAACTCGCAGCCCTGCCCGATCACGATCGGCCCGGACCCGATAACCAGGACCGACTTCAGGTCAGCGCGCTTGGGCATGGCGTCTGCCGCCTCTCGATCGCTCCATCAGCTTGACCGCTCCATCAGCTCGCGGAACTCGGCGAACAGCCCGGCCGCGTCGTGCGGGCCGGGGGCGGCCTCCGGGTGGAACTGAACGGAGAAAGCGGGGGCGCCGGCCAGCCGCAGCCCCTCGACCACGCCGTCGTTGAGGTTGACGTGCGTCACCTGTGCCGGGCCGAATGCCGTCTCGAACGTGGCCGCCGGGCGGCTGCCGGACGGCGCGGCTGGCCCTGTCCCGGCCCCGGCCGGGCGGCCCGCGGACTCGGCAGTGGCGCCGGCAGCGGCGCCGGGCATCGCCACCGCGAAGCCGTGGTTATGGCTGGTGATCTGCACCCGGCCGGTACGCAGGTCCTGCACCGGCTGATTCACGCCCCGGTGGCCGAACCGCAGCTTGTAGGTGTCCAGGCCGAGCGCCCGGCCCATGATCTGGCTGCCCAGGCAGATCCCGAACACCGCCAGGCCGGACGCCAGCACGCTGGTCATCGCCTCGACCGCGTAGCCCGCAGCGGACGGGTCGCCAGGGCCGTTGGAGAAAAACACGCCATCCGGGCGCAGCGCCAGGATCTGCGCCGCGGACGAGGCCGCGGGCAGCACGTGCACCTCGCAGCCGAGCGCCGCCATCGCCCGCGGGGTGGACGCCTTGATGCCCAGGTCGACGGCGGCAACCCGGAACCGGACCGGGGTGCCGGCCGGCGGCGCGACCACGTACGGCTCCCTGGCGGACACCTGCCGGGCCAGGTCCGCGCCGGTCATCGGCGGGCTGGCCCGCACCCGCGCGAGCAGCGCGGCGGGGTCGCCGACCGCGGTGCTGATCGCCGCGCGCATCGCGCCGTGGTCGCGCAGGCGGCGGGTTAGCGCCCGGGTGCCGCTGACCGCGATGCCGGTGACGTCACGGGCGGCCAGCTCGTCGGCCAGGCTGCGCTGCGAGCGCCAGCTGGACGCGAGCAGGGAAAGCTCGCGGACGACGAAGCCGCTGACCCAGATCCGGCCGGACTCGGCGTCAGCGTCGTTGATGCCGGTGTTGCCGATATGGGGCGCCGTCATCGCGACAATCTGGCCGCAGTAGGACGGGTCGGTCAGCGTCTCCTGGTAGCCGGTCATGCCGGTGTTGAAGACCATCTCGCCGAACGTCTCGGCCGCGGCGCCGAAAGCCGTGCCGGGGAAGGCGGTGCCGTCTTCCAGCATCAGGATCGCCGGCGGCCCGGCCTGGTGCCCGGTCACCATGCCAGCTTCCCGTCCAGCACCGTGGCGGCGCCGCGCAGGAACGTGGCGATCACGCGGCCGGGCAGCACCCGGCCGGCGAACGGGCTGTTGCGGCTGCGCGAGGCGTGCGCGCCGGGATCGACCACTGCCCGCGCCGACGGATCGTAAAGGACCAGGTTCGCCGGCGAGCCGGCCGCCAGCGGCGCCCCGTGCCGGGGAGCCCCGGGCTGGAACCCGCCGGGCTGCAACCCGCCGGGCTGCAACCTGCCGGGCGGACCCGAACTGAGGGGCCCGCCAGGGTGCTCGCCGTGCCGCGCGCCGGCCGGCTGCGTGCCGCGGCCGTCCAGCCGGCCGATGGCCGCGGGCCGGGCGGACATCCGGTCCGCCACCTGCGCCCAGCTGAGCAGGCCGGTCTCGACCATCGCCGCGTGCACCACCCGCAGCGCCGTCTCCAGTCCCGTCATCCCGGACGCCGCGGCTGTCCACTCCGTTTCCTTGTCTTCGGGAGGGTGCGGGGCATGATCAGTAGCAACGCAGTCGATGGTGCCGTCGGCCAGGCCGGCCCGCAGTGCCGCGACGTCCGCCGCTGTCCGCAGCGGCGGGTTGACCTTGAAGACGGGGTCGTAGCCGGCCGTAAGGTCCTCGGTCAGCAGCAGGTGATGCGGGGTCACCTCGGCGGTCACCCGCCAGCCCTTCGCCTTGGCCCAGCGGATCAGCTCCACCGAGCCGGCCGTGGAGACGTGGCAGACGTGCAGCGCCGAGCCGACATGCGCGGCGAGCAGGCAGTCACGGGCGATGATGGCCTCCTCCGCGACCGCCGGCCAGCCCGGCAGGCCGAGCTGGCCGGACATCAGGCCCTCGTTTACCTGGGCGCCGTCGGTCAGCCGTGGCTCCTGCGCGTGCTGGGCGATGACCCCGTCGAACGCCTTGACGTACTCCAGCGCCCGGCGCATCAGCACCGCGTCGGCGACGCACCGGCCGTCATCGGAGAAGATCCGGACCCGCGCCGCCGAGTCGGCCATGGCGCCCAGCTCGGCCAGCCGGGCCCCGGCCAGGTCCGCGGTGACCGCGCCGACCGGCTGCACGTCGCAGTAACCCGCCTGCCTGCCGAGCCGCCAGATCTGCTCGACCACGCCCGCCATGTCGGCCACCGGGTCGGTATTTGCCATCGCGTGCACGGCGGTGAAGCCGCCCAGCGCGGCCGCGGCCGTGCCGGTCGTGACGGTCTCGGCGTCCTCCCGGCCGGGCTCGCGCAGATGGGTATGCAGGTCGACCAGGCCCGGCAGGGCGACCAGGCCGGCGGCGTCCAGCAGCTGCACGCCGCGTCCGGCCGCCGTCGCGGCGGCCGGGCCGGTCTCGGTGATCATGCCGCCGCTGATCAGCAGGTCCGCCGGGTCGCCGCCCTGCAGCCTCGCTCCGCGGATCAGCCACGCCGCCGGGTGCTCAGTCATTGCTGCCCCCGTCCAAGCCGCCCAGCAGCAGGTACAGCACGGCCATCCGCACGCTGACGCCGTTGGCTACCTGCGCCACGATCGTGGACCGGGGCGAGTCTGCGACCTGAGCGGCGATCTCCACGCCGCGGTTCATCGGGCCGGGATGCATCACGATGGCGTGCTCGGGCAGCAGCGCCATCCGGTCGGTATCCAGGCCGTAGCGGCGGCTGTACTCGCGCACCGTCGGGAAGTACGCGGCGGTCATCCGCTCCTGCTGCACCCGGAGCATCATCACCACGTCCGACTTGGGCAGCGCCGCGGACAGGTCATAGCCCACCGAGCAGGGCCAGCTGCCGACCGCGACCGGGAGCAAGGTCGGCGGGGCGACGAGCGTGACCTCCGCGCCGAGGGTGGCGAGCAGCCGGACGTTGGACCGGGCGACCCTGCTGTGCAGCACGTCGCCGACGATCGTCACCTTCAGCCCGGCCAGCCTGCCGAGCCTGCGCCGCATCGTGAACGCGTCCAGCAGCGCCTGGGTCGGGTGCTCGTGCGCGCCGTCGCCGGCGTTCACCACGCTGCCGTGCACCCAGCCGGCCAGCCGGTGCGCGGCGCCGGAGGCACTGTGCCGGATCACCACGGCGTCCGCGCCCATCGCCTCCAGCGTCAGGGCCGTGTCCTTCAGGCTTTCTCCCTTGGCGACGCTGGAGCCCTTGGCGGCGAAATTGATCACGTCGGCGGACAGCCGCTTCGCCGCTGCCTCGAACGAGATCCGGGTGCGGGTGGAATCCTCGAAGAACAAGTTGACGACGGTGCGGCCGCGCAGTGTCGGCAGCTTCCTGGCGGGCCGGCCGGCGGCCTGGGCCAGCTCCTCCGCGGTGTCGAGGATGAGCAGCGCGTCGTCGCGGCTGAGGTCCGCCGCGGACAGCAGGTGCCGGTTCACCCGGCACCCGCGCTGAGCATGACCGCGTCCTGGCCGTCCGCTTCGGCCAGCAGTACCCGGACGACCTCGCGCTGCGAGGTGGGCAGGTTCTTGCCGACGTAGTCAGGCCTGATAGGCAGCTCGCGGTGACCGCGGTCAACCAGCACGGCCAGCTGCACGGCCCGGGGCCTGCCGATGTCATTCAGCGCGTCCAGTGCCGCCCGCACCGTCCGGCCCGAGTACAGGACGTCATCCACCAGCACGACGATCTTGCCGTCGATTCCGGTCACCGGGACCTCGGTATGGCCGAGCGGGCGGGCAGGCCGCAGGCGCAGGTCATCCCGGTACATCGTGATATCCAGCGAGCCGACCGGGACCGGGTGTCCTTCGACCTCGGCTAGCCGGGCGCCGAGCCGGCGCGCCAGCGGCACTCCCCTTGTCGGGATGCCGAGCAGGACCACGTCAGTACCGCCGCTGGTGCGCTCCAGGATCTCGTGCGCGATCCTGGTGAGCGCCCGACTGATCTCGGCGGGGTCCCAGACCGCCTTGCCAGCCGCCGGCGGGGCAGCGCCGCAGGGATCACGGTCATGCACCACGGGGACCTCCTTTCCCGCCTCACAGGACGGGTCTTAAAGGACGTCTGTCCTCGCTACCGTAGCAGCCGGAACCGCCGGGGCCGCAGGCCAGCGCCCGCGGCGGCGATGCCCGGCGCCTGGCCGCCCGCTAAGCGGCGACGCGCAGCAGCGGCCACTGCATGCTCGCGCCCCCGCACCGGCGGCGGCACCGCCTGCTCGCGCCCGCCCTGCCGGCGGCGGCGTGTGATTCGTATCACCTCGTCGCGAATGACCGCCTGACCTGGACCGGCTGCCCCGCGGCTCCGGCGCCGCCGCGGCCGCCCGCCAGGTCCGTGCGGGCCGGCCCAGCAGGACTTACGGCGCGCTGGCGCCCTGGCCGGGAGCCAGCCGGGGCGCTGACCGCTAGGATGATCCGGCGCGGGTAAGTTCATCCGCTTTTTGCCATTCGGCTTGACCTTGTCGCGCTCGCGGCCTACCGTCACTGTCCGTAACCATCGAACGCAGCTACGACAGGCCAGGGGATCGACATCATGCCATCTGACTACGCGAAGACGTTGGGCGCGCGGCTGCGTGCCATCCGCACGCAGCAGGGACTCTCGCTGCATGGCGTCGAGGAGAAGTCCCGCGGCCGGTGGAAGGCAGTTGTCGTGGGCTCGTACGAGCGCGGTGACCGGTCGGTGACCGTGCAGAAGCTGGCCGAGCTCGCCGAGTTCTACGGCGTGCCGGTCTCGGAGCTGCTGCCTGGCGACTCGCTTCCGGCGATCATCGCGCCGTCGCCCAAGCTCGTCATCGACCTTGAGCGGATGGCACGGCTGCCCAAGGAGCAGGCCGGACCGCTCGCCCGTTACGTCGCCACGATCCAGAGCCAGCGAGGCGACTACAACGGCCGGGTTCTGTCCATCCGCCAGGAGGACCTGCGCTCGCTAGCCGTCATCTACGACAAGACCGCCGGCGATCTCACCGAGGAACTGATCAGCTGGGGGATCCTGAATTCAGACGCCCGCGGCGCCATCGAGTCGTTCTGATCTCGCGCTAGCTCACCTCTCGCTAGCTCACACTGCCCGCTAGCTCACACTGCGCATCGGCAGCATCTCCTGCGCCGGGACGCCGAGGGTGCTCTCGGCGAGGGACACGAAAGTCCCCGCGTCCCGCAGCAGCTCGTCGGCTTCCCGCAGCGATGCTGCCCGGGGCAGGCCGGCCTCGGCGGCAGCGCGCTTACCGGCCCCGGCCGCGAAAAACGCCGCCCACTCGCTGAGTGCGGGTTCCACCCGGGGCAGCAATTCCCATACGCTCCGCGGCCGCTTGCGGCGCCCGGCCGAGCCAGGCTCGGGGCGGGCGGCCACAACTGCCGCCGCGGCACGCAGCGCTGCCAGATGGGCGCCGACATAACGGCCGGACGCCGAGGTCTCGCCCTCGGCCACTGCCAGCCCGTGCCGGGCAGCGGCCAGCAGCGCCAGCGCCGACGGAGCCACCCGGCACCGGGCCTGGTCCGGTCGTACCTGCGCGATCGTGCTCATAGCCATCCTCCGCATCCGCTCGGCCCGGCCCCGGCCCCTGAGTGCGGCGCTTCCGCACGCCGCGCCCGGCCGTCGCCCGGCCGGTCCCTGAGGCGGGGGCCGGGCAGCCGTGCCTAACTATTCGAACATAGATTCGCCTCGCTGTCCAGTGGTGGCAGCTGCATTCGAAGTTACCGGCCGGGTCTGACAGAACGCGGACACCGCAAGGCCGGGGGTGCGCGACACGAATGCAGGGTCCCTGCATCAAGGCGCGACATAACGGATGTCTGGTGGTGACTATTACAACCAGATGAGGAGCGTCATGACCGTGCTATGGCTTCCGGAGCCGGACCCGGGCGGGACCGGCAGCTCCGCAGTCGCCGAGTCCGGGTGCAACGCGGTTTCTGGTCAGACGTCGATAATCTGGCTGGTTGCCCCGGCGGCCTCGATTAGCCGGCCGATGTCGCCACGGTCGCCGGTCACCACGTCAGCCTGCAGGCCAGCAGCGACCTGGGCAACCACTGCGTCCACCATGTCGCCGGAACCAGCGCGTCCTAGCAACTGCCCAGCCGCGTGCGCTCCCGGCTCGGTCAAGCTCACCACCTCACAGCCACGCAGCAGCCGCCGCAGCTGGACCTGCCTCGGGGAGCGGCTCACCTGGGCAACCACCGGCGCAGGCACCACCGGGACAATCCCCAACTCCAGGCGCACCCGGTGATCCGCCCAGACCCTGCGGTCGTTCCGGTCGGCAGCCACCAGGACGCCCGCGTCATAAACGACCGGCGTCACGCCGACTGACGCTCAGAGCGGGCGGCGCCGACCCGGAGCCGGGCCGCCTCAAGCTCTGCGGGGGTCAGCGTCCCTTGCTCGGCCTCCCATTCAGCGACCGCAGCAAGCCCTTCCCGCAGCCGCAGCGCACCCCTGGCAGCCGCCGTCATCCACGCCGACACGCTGACGCCCTCAGCAGCCGCCGCAGCGACTACCTGACGGTGGACATCAGGATCGACTGTGATGGCGAGCTTGGGCGATGGGTTACCGCGCGGCATGAAACAAACCATACCACTACGGTAGGACCGTCATCGAGGCTGCCGGTACCGTAACCGCCGGGATCGCTGATCTGATGGTCGTCGCCGGGCGCACCCGGTGCCTGGGCGCGCCCGGCCGGCGAGGATACCGATCATGGCGGAGATATCGCGGCGCATGCTGCTGATCAGCGGAGCGGCCGCAGGTACCGTGGCCGTCGCGGCCGCCGCCGGGTACGGGCTGGTGGAGGCCGGTGACCTGCCAGGCAAGTACCGGCTCGGCGAGCTGCTCGGCGCCTGCAGCGTCCCGCCGCCGCCGCTGCGCGGCCCGTTGCCGGCCTGGCACGAGACGCGGTTCTGGTCCCGGTACCGCCGCCGGCCGGTGCGGATGATCACGCTTATCCCGGCAGCGGCCGCGGCGCCTGGTCCGGGCCATCCCGGTCGCGGACTGGGCGTGATCATCGGGCTGCACGGGCTGGGCGGCGACGCCGCGGCGGCGGCCCGTCTGTACGGGCCGGGCATGACCAGCGCGCAGCTCAGCAACTGCGCGGTGATCACGGTGGATGGCGGCGGCAGCTACTGGCATCCCCGCGCTGACGGCGACGACCCGCTCGCGATGATCGTGCATGAAGTCCTGCCGCGGGCGGCGGCCAGCGGGCTGCGGACGTCCCGTATCGGGATCGCCGGCTACTCGATGGGCGGGTACGGCGCGCTGCTGCTCGCCGAGCGGCTGGCCGCGCCGGGCGACCAGGCGGTGCGGCCGGCCGCCGTCGCCGCCGCATCCCCCGCCATATTCAGCTCGTATCCCCTAGCGCGAGCCGCTGATCCCGGCGCGTTTGACGGACCGGGAGACTTCGCCCGCAGCAACGTGCTGACCGGGCTGACCGCGCTGGCCGACGTGCCCGCCTGGATCGGCTGCGGAAGCAACGACCCGTTTGCCCGGTAACCGGCCAGCTACGGACAATGCTGACCGTGGCCGCCGGCCACCCGCCCGCTGGCGCCATCACCGCAGGCTGCCACGACACCTTCTACTGGGCCAGTGCCGCCCCGCAGGAGCTGACGTTCATCAGCCGCCGGCTTGCTCCGCAGCCCCGACGGGTGAGTCACGCCGCCGCTCGCGATGACCAGCAGTAACCCGCTACCGCGTCCTCTCACTCGGCATGGCGGAGACCCTCGCCCGCGGTGCCTACGTCACCGTCGACCCGCCGTACCGCGTCGGCAGCCAGGGCCGGACGCCCGGCCGGGCCGGCGGGGCATACGCTGGCGGCCGTGCGAGGAACCGGACTGATCCGCGAGCTCGATGCCGCCGGTTTCCGGGCGGTGCTGGATCAGCTCGCGGCCGTCTACGCGGCCGCGATGCGGCCGCAGCCCGATCAGCTGCCCGGCAGGCGCGTCAACATGGACCGCCATGCCGGCTATCCCGGCTTCCGGGCACTGACAGTGGCAGCAGATCCCGGCGGCCCGGTCATCGCCTTCAGCTACGGCTTCCGCGGGGCCGCCGGGCAGTGGTGGCACGACGTCGTCAGCACCGGAATCAGGGCCGCCTGGGGAGCGCCGCTGGCCGCCGCGTGGATGGACTACACGATGGAGATCGCCGAAGTGCACGTGCACCCCGCGCACCAGGGCCGCGGCATCGGCCGGGCCATGCTGGGCACGCTGACGGCAGGACGCGCCGAGCGCACCGCGGTTCTGTCCACGATGGACGCCGACACCCCGGCCCGGCGGCTGTACCGCGGTCTGGGCTTCACCGACCTGCTCACCCGTTATGTGTTCCCCGGCGACAGCCCGCCTTACGCGGTCATGGGCGCGGTGCTGCCGTTGCGCGATGTACGGGGCCTGCCGCCGTCGGCCGCTGACCGGCCCCCCTGGCCGGGCAGTGCAGCCAGATCCGGCAGTGCAGCCGGATCAGCCAGTGCAGCCCGAACAGGGACGGCAGCCGGGGCGCCCGGCGCTGCCTGAGCCGCGGCGGCGCGCTGGGCCACGGCCAGCTCGTCCAGCCCGAGCAGCTGGTAAATCTGCCGCGTCGCGCGCGAGCCGTTGAGCGTGTAGAAGTGCAGGCCGGGCACGCCCCCGGCGAGCAGCCGCGCGCACATCCGGGCGGCGAACTCCACCCCTATCTCCCGCAGCGCGGCCTTGTCATCGGCGTGCTCGCGCAGCTTGTCGCCGAGCGCCGCGGGGAACCGCGCGCCGGACATCGCTGCCATTCGCTCGATCATCGCGACGCTGGTGATCGGCATGATGCCGGGAATGATCGGCACGTCACAGCCGCGCGCGGCGACGGTGTCGCGCAGCCGGAAATAATCGTCGGCGTAGAAGAACATCTGGGTGACGGCGAATTCCGCCCCCGCATCACATTTTTGAATAAAATATTTTACATCCGAGTCAGCATTGTCTGACCTGATGTGCCCTTCCGGGAATGCGGCAACGCCGACGCAGAACTGGCCGGCCGACTTGATCAGGCCGACCAACTCAGCCGCGTACTGCAGGCCGTCCGGATGACGGACCCAGTCCGCGCGCGGATCGCCCGGCGGGTCGCCGCGCAGCGCCAGCAGGTTATGCACGCCCACCGCCGCGTACGAGCCGATAACGTGCCTCAGCTCGGCGACGGAATGACTGACCGCGGTCAGGTGGCCGACGGGCGTCAGGGTCGTCTCGGCCGCGATTCTGCCGGTCACCCGCACGGTCCGGTCCCGCGTCGACCCGCCCGCGCCGTAAGTGACCGACACGAACGTGGGCGCCAGCGGCTCCAGCTGGCGGATCGCCAGCCACAGCCGGTCCTCCTCTGCCGCCGTCTTCGGCGGCATGAACTCGAACGAGAACGACTGGCCGCCGGCCGCCAGCAGGTCGCGGATGGCAAGGCCCGGCTTGGCCGGTAGCGCAAACATGAGTCCAGGTTAGCGACGATGCCGGCCGCGTCCGGCGGCCGACGCGCGGCCGGACCCCGCTACCCTCGCCAGCATGCCCAGTACTCCGGCGGACCTGCCGCATATCCGTGCCCGGGTCGGGGCCGCCCTGACCGGGTTCATGGGCCAGCAGCGGGACAACGCGGCCTGCATCGATCCGAGCCTGCTGCCGTGCCTCGACGCCGTCGAGGAGCTGCTGGCGGGCGGCAAGCGGCTGCGGGCCGCCTTCTGCTACTGGGGCTGGCGCGCGGCGGGGGGCGCGGACGGCGCCGAGATTCTTACCGCAGCCGCGGCCCTGGAGCTGCTGCACGCCAGTGCCCTGGTCCATGACGACGTGATGGACGCCAGCGACACCCGCCGGGGACGTCCGTCGGTGCACCGCCAGTTCGCCGCCCGGCACCAGGCGGCCGGCTGGCAGGGCTCGGCGGCGGCGTTCGGCACCGGGGCCGCGATCCTGATCGGGGACCTGCTGCTGGCGTGGACCGACGAGCTGCTGCACGGCAGCGGCCTGCCGCAGTGGGCGCTGGCGAGCGGGCGGCCGGTGCTGGACGCCATGCGCACCGAGGTTTTCTCCGGCCAGTACCTTGACCTGGTCGGGCAGGCGTCCCGTGCCGAGACCGTCGCCAGCGCGCTGCGGGTGGTGGAGTACAAGTCGGCCAAGTACACGGTCGAGCGGCCGCTGCACCTCGGCGCGGCGCTCGCCGCCGGGGACGGCAGTGGCCGGGCCGGGAACGGCGCGGGCGGCGGCTCCCGGCCCGGCGGCGGCCTCGCGGCGTCACTGAGCAGCTACGGGATCCCGCTGGGGATCGCGTTCCAGCTGCGCGACGACGTGCTGGGCGTCTTCGGGGACCCGGCCGAGACCGGCAAGCCGGTCAGTGACGACTTGCGGGAAGGCAAGCAGACGGTCCTGATCGCGCTCGCCCGCGAGCGGGCCAGCGCCGCCCAGGCCGCGGTGATCGGGCGGCATCTCGGCGACCCGCGGCTCAGCGCCGCGGCCGCCGCCGAAGTCCGGGCAGTCATCACCGGCACCGGCGCTCTTGACGAGTGCGAGCTGATGATCAGCCGTAACCTCGCCGAGGCGCTGGCTGCCCTGGAAGGCGCCCCGATAGCCCCGGCCGCCGGGCAGGCACTGAGCGAGCTTGCCGTCGCGGCTACCGCGCGCCGAGGCTGATCGCGGCGCGGCCTGCCGGTAACACCGGGGCGTAGCTGGCCCGCCGGGCGCTCAGAGCGCTAGCGCCTGTGCCCGCCTGTTCACCTCGGTACGCCTGTTTTGGGCCAGTGCCTGCACCGGCGTGCCGGGCAGCGTGTCGTCAGCGGTGAACAGCCAGCGCAGCGCCGCCACGTCGTCATAACCGCAGTCACGCAGCACCGTCAGCGTGCCCGGCAGGCCGCGGACAACCTGGTCGCCGTCAAGGAACGCGGCCGGCACGCCCAACGAGCCGTCGGGCCGCTGGAATGCCAGCAGCTTACGGTCGCGCAGCAGCTGCCGGGCCCGGCTCACGGGCAGGCCTAGCTGGTCGGCAGCGCCGGGGAGGGTCAGCCAGTCGCCGACGATGCCGTCGGCCTGAAGGTCGATCTGTGCCACGCCTGAAACAATCCCACACCGGGCCCGCGGGCTTGCACCTGGCCAGGCCGCAGCGCCGCCGCAGGCCGCCAGGCCGGCGCGGGGCCGCCGCAGGCCGCCAGGCCGGCGCGGGGCCGCCGGGCAGCTTGCTGGCTGCCGCGGCCAGCGGGCCGGGCGCGAGCAGGTCAGGACCGGGTGGCGGCGTGCAGCGGAACCAGCGGGTCAGACAGCAGGCCGGCATCGACCGGGAGCGCCGACTCGATCAGGCGCCGGCCCTGGCTCAGGTCGCGCGGCGAGTTAACGGTCAGCAGCGCCGTCATGGTGTCACCGGCAAGCCAGCAGGCCGCCCAGCGGGCACCTGCCGGGTCACCGCGGACGATCATGCGCTGCGCGCCATGATGAGAACCGGCGTACTGAACCATCCGGCCGAACTGCTCGGACCAGAAGTACGGCACCGGGTTATAGCTGTCGTCACCGCCCAGCAGGTTGGCTGCCAGCACCGTCGGCCCGTGCACGGCGACGTCCCAGTGCTCGACCCGCAGCCGCCGCTGGTAGCGCTGCGACCAGAACGCCGCGCAGTCCCCCGCCGCGAAGACGCCTGGCACCGACGCGCTCAGCCCGGCGTCGACGACAACCCCGTTGTCGAGCGCGACACCGCTGCCGTCCAGCCAGCGCAGATCGGGGCGGACCCCGATGGCGGTGACGACCTCGTCGGCAGCCAGCCAGCCGCCGCCGGCCAGGGCCACGCCACCGGGCTCGACGGAGTCGACCCGCTGGCCGAGCCGCAGGTCCACGCCTGCTTCCGCATACCAGCTGGCTGTCAGCAACCCGGCCTGAGGCCCGATGCCGCCCGCAAGCGGCGCGGCGGCCGCTTCCAGCACGGTGACCTGGCAGCCGCGGGCCGCCGCGGCAGTCGCCAGCTCCGCGCCGATCCAGCCCGCGCCGATAATCGCAAGCCGGAGCCCGGGCCGCAGCAGTTCGCGGAGCGCGAGTGCCTCGTCGATGCTGTGCAGGAACCGCTGCGCGGCGGTCCCGGCCAGCGGCATCGGGCGCGCCCCGGTTGCCAGCACCAGCCGGTCGAACCGGTGCTCGCCGCGGTCCGTGCGCAGCACGCCGCCCGGCCGTGATCCGCGGGACTGCTCAGCACCGGACCGTGAATTACCGGACTGGGAATCACCGGACTGCGAATCCGCCGCCAGCCCGGTCGCGGTCTCGCCCAGGCACGCGGTCACCTTCAGGGAGCTGAGATCCGGGCTCAGCGACGTGTCATCCAGCTCGCCGGACAAGACCTTCTTCGACAGCGGCGGGCGGTCGTACGGGGGCCGGGCCTCGGCGCCGACCAGCGTGATCGCGCCGCCGTACCCACGGCCGCGCAGCTCCTCGGCGGTGCGCAGGGCGGCCAGCCCGGCGCCCGCGATGACGATACGGTCCGGGATGCCCGGAACGACCGGGAACCGCTGGGGTGCATCGCCCCCTGGGTGCTGCATGCGCAAGACTCCGTTTCTGCCGTCAACCCGCCTAACCGGACTCCGGTGATCTTACGATTACCGGCTGCTGTTACCGGGGCGGACGTCACTGACCGCGGCTTACACTGCTCCCGATGGATACGACCCTTTCGCCGCCCGCGGGGCAGTTGCTTGACGGACGCTACCGGGTGGAGGCGCAGCTAGCGCGCGGCGGGATGGCGACTGTCTACCTCGCGCTGGATACCCGGCTGGAGCGCAGGGTCGCGCTGAAGGTCGCCCGCCCCGAGCTGGCCAGCGACGAGGAGTTCGTCCGCCGGTTCAGCAGCGAGGCCCGGTCAGCCGCGCGGCTGTCGAGCCCGCATGTCGTCACCGTTTATGACCAGGGCTCCGATGGCGCGCTGCACTACCTGGCGATGGAGTACGTGGCGGGCCGGACGCTTCGCGAGCTGCTCACCGAGCGAGGCAGGCTGCCGGCCCGCGATGCGCTGTCGATCATCTGCGGCGTCCTGGCCGGGCTGGCAGTGGCACACGAAGCGGGCATCGTGCACCGTGACGTCAAGCCCGAGAATGTGCTGATTACCAGAGCCGGGCTCGTGAAGGTTGCCGACTTCGGGCTGGCCAGGGCGGCGGCGGCAGCCGGACAGACCCGGACGGGAATGATCATCGGCACGGCGGCCTACCTCGCGCCCGAGCAGGTGACGGCAAGCGTGTCCGACACCCGCTCGGACGTGTACGCGACCGGGATCATGCTATTCGAGCTGCTGACCGGGCGGCAGCCGCATACGGCCGACACTCCGCTCGCGGTGGCTTACAAGCACGTCAGCGAACCAGTCCTGGCGCCGTCCAGCCTGGTGCCCGGCCTTCCGGGCATCCTGGACGCGCTGGTTGCGCTGGCGACCAGCCGCAATCCGGGCCTGCGCCCGGCCGACGCCGGGCACTTTCTGCAAGCCGCGACCGCGGCCCTGCGCGGCCTGCCGCGACCCGGACCACACCAGCCCGGACTGCCGCGAACGCCGGGCCCGCCGCCGCCGAGGGAGAGCACGGATCCGCACGGCAGCTGGGCTGCTGCTTCCGGCGCGGCAGGACAGGGCGGCGGCGGCCGCGCCGGGGCGCGCACCGAAGCGCTGAATGGCGTCGTCTTCCCGGCCGGCAGCCCGGCGGCTGCCGCGACGGGGACCGCGGGACCGGCAGCAGGCGACCGGCCGGACCGGGCCGGCCTGGCTGCGCTCGGTCTCGGCGGCGCGAGCGCCGCCGCACTGGCCAGCGCGGACGCGACAGCGGAGCTGAAGCCCGGCGGCGGCTCGCATTCCGCGCGGACCGGCAGCTCTCATCGCGCGGCGAATCACACACTGATCGTCTCCGCCGGTGATCCGGGCCTGGGCTATGACCCCCAGGTCAGCCCCGGCGGCCAGCACGGGTACCGGCCGCCGCATGAGCCGGTGCTGCAGCGATGGCTGTTCAGCCGCCGGATCGGCTATCTCATGCTGGCGGCCGTGCTGGTGCTGGCAGCATTGCTGGGCGTGCGTTCCGCGCTGACCGGCGGCCGCGCCGCCGTCCCGCGCGCCGCCGTCCCGCGCCTCGCCGGACTGACCGTCAGTGCTGCCCGTGCCGAGCTGCGCGGTCGTGGATTCGCGGTGCGCACGGGAACCGCCGAGTACAGCCCGGTGCCCGCCGGTGGCGTCCTGCGCACCGTACCCCGGTCCGGGGCGAGTGTGCGCCGCGGCACCACCGTGACGCTCGTCAGCTCTCTAGGCCCGGCGTTTGCCCAGGTCCCGCCGGTAACCGGGATAGCGGCGGCCAGCGCGGAGGCGGCACTGCGGCAAGCCGGCCTGAGCTGGGTGCTGGCCGCCCCGGCGACCTCGACCACAATCGGGGCGGGCACCGTCATCAGCACCAGCCCGGTTGCCCTGGTCCGCTGGCGCAGGTCACGGCCAGTCTCGGTCACCGTCAGCGCCGGGCCGCCGCTGCCTGGCTTCGCGGGCACGGCCGTCGCGGCCGCCGAGGCGACGGCGCAGGCCGGCGGCTACCACATCAACCCGGTGCAGGATGCGGCCGGAACGGCCGCGGCAGGCACCATCGTCCGGCAGTCCCCTGCACCAGGCTCGCCGATCAGCCCTAACGAGGTCGTCACGGTCTACGTCTCCCCCGGCCCGCCGCTGGTCGCGGTGCCGCAGGTGCAGGGCATGCCCGCGGCCCAGGCCGCGGCCGCGTTGCAGAACGCCGGGTTCACAGTCGCGGTCAACAGGCCGCTGGTCGGCGACACGGTCTTCAGTTACAGCCCTACCGGGCAGGCACCGCAGGGCTCCGTGATCACCATTAACCTCGGCATCAGCTTCCCTTAGCCGCGGCGTTCAGCAGGCGGGCGGCGGCCCGCATCTGCGGCCCCCTTAGAGCGGCGGACCCTCATCCGCGTCCTCCTGATAGGAGTACCGCTGTTCCCGCCAGGGATCCGCGGTGTTGTGATAACCGCGTTCCTCCCAGAAACCCCGCCGGTCCTGGACCAGGTACTCGATGGCCCGGACCCACTTCACGCTCTTGTACGCATAGAGCGACGGCACGACCAGGCGCATCGGCGCGCCGTGCTCCGGGGTCAGCACGGTACCGCCGGCGTGCGTGGCCAGCAGCGTGTCGTCAGCGGCGAAGTCGCCGATCCGGATGTTCGCGCTATACCCGAAGGCAGCCCAGATCAGCACGTGCGTGACCGAACGTGATGGCGGGGATGCGCGCAGTATCTCGGCAGCAGGCACGCCTTCCCACGCCATGCCGGGCACGGTGAACCGGGTAACGCAGTGGAAGTCAGCGACTATCCGGCGGCGCGGCAGCTCGGCAGCCTGCCGCCAGGTCCACCGGCGGTCCAGCCCGGTCTCGGTCGCGCCGAAGACCGTCAGATCCCAGGTGTCAAGGCTGACTGCCGGGACCGGCCCGTAGTGCAGCACCGGCAGCGCGGCCGGGATGTACTGGCCTGGCGGCAGCGCCGGGGCGCCCGCGGCAGGGCCGCCGTCCGGGCGGTCGTCCTGGCTGCCGGCTCTCGCGCCGCCGTCCGGGCGGCCGGGATCAGCCCCGCCGACGCTGACGGTCTGCCCGTCATCCCGATCCAGCGGGCCAGCTGGCCGGTCTCCGGCCGCTCGGCGCGGACCGGACTCTGGCTGCCTCATGTACGGCTGCCTCATGTATGGCTGACTACCCCTTCCCTGCAATCGTGCCGCCACGAGCCTGGCGCCGGCTCTCATCCCCCGCAGGTGCCCTCATCCTCGCACCTTGTGCCGCTGCCACCCGTCAGTGCCGCCGGCCGCCGGCACTGACGGGAGTGCGCTACACTTCGCCCGTGCGCAACGTTTCCTGGTTCTTTTTCGGCTATCGGCCCGGCCACGGGACGGTCGCTAGCGAGCCTTTGCACTAACGCACAGCGACGCTAACGAAAGCCCCGGGCCGAATCGGCCCGGGGCTTTTTCCATGATGGAGCTAAGGAGACCCAGATGGTGATCGTGATGGGGGCGACGGCAACGCCGGAGGACATCACCGGGATCGTTGACCTCGTGCAGGCCGCAGGCGGTGCGGCATTCGTGAGCCGGGGGGTGACCCGCACCATCATCGGGCTCGTCGGCGACCTCGACCAGCTCGGCACGCTCAATTTGCGCAGCCGGGCCGGCGTGAGTGACGTCGTGCGCATTTCCGTCCCCTACAAGCTGGTCAGCCGGGAGCATCACGCCAACAGGTCGGTGATCCGGGTCGGCGGCGTGCCGATCGGTCCCGACACCGTGACGGTCATCGCCGGCCCGTGCACCGTGGAGACCCCGGAGCAGACGGTGGCTGCCGCCCGGATGGCGCTGGCTGCAGGTGCCTCGATGCTGCGCGGGGGCGCCTACAAGCCGCGCACGTCCCCGTACGCGTTCCAGGGCCTCGGCGAGGCGGGGCTGAAAATCCTTGCCGAGGTCCGCGCTGAGACCGGCTTGCCGGTCGTCACCGAGGTTATCGACCCTGCCAGCGTCGACCTTGTCTGCTCCTATGCGGACATGCTCCAGGTAGGCACCCGCAGCATGCAGAACTTCGCCCTGCTGCAAGCCGTCGGCTCGGCCGGCAAGCCGGTCCTGCTCAAGCGCGGGATGAACGCGACGATCGAGGAGTGGCTGATGGCGGCGGAGTACATCGCCCAGCGCGGCAACCTGGACATCGTGCTCTGCGAGCGCGGGATCCGCACCTTCGAGACCGCGACCCGCAACACGCTCGACATCAGTGCGGTGCCGGTCGCGCAGCGGCTCTCGCACCTGCCGGTGATCATTGACCCGTCCCACTCGGGCGGCCGCCGCGACCTGGTCCTGCCGCTGAGCCGGGCGGCAATCGCAGCAGGAGCCGACGGCATCATCGTTGACGTTCACCCGGAGCCCGATCAGGCCCTGTGCGACGGCGACCAGGCGCTGACCGACACCGACATCCGCGAGCTCGCCATCGCGACAGCTACCCTGTCAGCGGCGATGGGCCGGTCCGTCACTCCGGCGCCGCACAGGGTGCCCGCGGCCTGACAGCCCTGCCGTCCGCTCTGACCGCCAGCTGACACCAGCTGGCGGTCAGGGCACGGTGGTCAGAGCGCGGCGACGGCCGGGATCACCTCGCTGCCAACGACCTCCAGCGGGCTCCTGTCCCAGACGTTGCGGACCCCGCCGATGGCGGTCTGGAAGCCGAGCTCGGCCAGGCCGCCTAGCTCGTCGACGATCTGGCTAGCCCGCTCCCCCTTGGCGCCGACATCGAAAAGGTAATAGCAGGTCTTCTCGATCTCCTCGTAATCGCGGCCCTCGGTGTCGCAGTGCGCGCGCAGCACATCGAGCTTGCGGGCGAGATCCGGCCCGGGGAACAGATTGCAGGCCTGGGCGTACCGCGCCACGAGCCGCAGCGTCTTGCGCTCGCCCGAGCCGCCGATCATGATCGGCGGATGCGGCCTGGATAGCGCCTGCGGCGAGTTCAGCGGCCGCTCTAGCTGGTAATGCGTGCCACGGTAAGGGCTCTCGTCGCCCCGCCACATCTGCAGGCAGATCTGAACGGTCTCCTCCAGCCGCTCGAAGCGCTCGGCGACCGGCGGGAAAGCGATGCCCAGCCCGCGGGACTCCTCCTCATTCCAGGCTGCGCCGATACCCAGCCAGGCCCGGCCGCCGGACAGCACGTCGAGGGTGGTCACGGTCTTCGCCAAGATGCCCGGATACCGGTAGACGGCGCCGGTGACAAGCGTCAGCAGCTTGATTCTGGAGGTCGCCGCCGCCAGGTAACCGAGCGTCGTATAGGCCTCGAGCATCTCGTCCTCAGGCGCCCCGATCTGCCCGATCTGAAAGAAGTGATCCATCACGGCAAGAAACTCAAAGCCCGCGTCATCAGCGAGTTTCGCTACTTCGGCCAGGTTACTGCCGAGCTGGCCGGGGCCTTCCGGCGTACTGAAATCCGGGATCTGCAATCCGATCTTCAATGTCGGCACCTCCACGCACAGCACCCTCTCACACCTGTCCGCCTCACACCGGTCCGCGGCCAGCAGCGGCCGACATCGCTGGGTGGCGCCTATTTGTAGGATTCTGTACTAGCCTGGCGATGGCCTCGGGTCATCCGACGGTCATCGCAAGGTCAATGTTTTGCCAGCGGTCAGCGGAGGTCCTCGGTGCGCAAGGCCGGCCGGGTGACTATTGCGGCCGGCACCGCGCTTACGGCCGTGCTGCTGCCGGCTGCGGCCAGCACTCCGGTCCAGGCGGCGCGACCGCCGGCCGCGCCGATGCGGGCGACCGGGCCGGCGGCCTGGCGGCTGGCCGCGAGCCGGCATTACGGCCCGCGGGCCAATGCCTCCGGGTACTCCGCGGTGATCGCGCTGGGACCCCGGGACGCATGGGCTTTCGGGGGTACCAATCCGGGTGGCCCCAGCTCGCCGGCAGCCGTGCACTGGGACGGCCGGCGCTGGCGGCCCGCACTCCTGCCGCCCGGCCTGGCTGGCTTCATTATCGCCGCCAGCGCGTCTTCCGGCCGGGACGTGTGGGCAGTCAGCTACTTCGGCAGTTACCTGCTGCACTGGAACGGCAGCCGGTGGTCAGTGGCACGGCGCTGGCGGGGCGGCAAGGCCACGTCCGTTGCCGCCGTGAGCCCGTCGGATGTCTGGGTCTTCGGCGGCGGCAGCGGCCTGGGCACCTGGCATTACAACGGCCGGGCCTGGACGCGGCCCCGCCGCGCGCCGGCCGGGCTGTACCGGGCGAGCGCACTGTCCTCCCGAAGCATCTGGGCTGTTAGCCGGGGCGCGGCGGGCACCATCGTGCATTACGATGGCCGCGCATGGCGGCCCGCGCGGACCGGGACCGCGCTGGCAGGAGTTAGCGTCGAAGACATCGCGGCGGTATCGGCGCGCAGCGTCTGGGTTACCGGCGACACCGCCCAGGGCCGGCTCGTCGTCGCGCATGGTGACGTAGCGCAGGGTGACGTAGCGCAGGGTGACGTAGCGCAGGGTGGCGGGCAGTCCTGGCGGCGTTTTGCGGCGCCGTGGCAGTTGCGGCCGCAGCGGTTTGCCGCCGACGGCGACGGCGGCGTGTGGATCCCCGCAGTGGCCGGCACTCGCACCTGGATGGTGCACCTGTCCCGGTCCGGCCACTGGACCCGGAGCCTGCTGGTGGCCGGCCTCGGCAGTGGCGTCGGCGAGCTTGCCCGGATTCCGGGGACGGCGGCACTATGGGGCAGCGGCGGGTTCCTCACCCGGTCGGGCGGAGATGCCGCAATCTGGTCCCGCGGCCCGGTCGGGCCGGGCGCCCAGGCGGGCCGGGCCAGGCATTAAACGCTGCCCGGCGGGCCGGTCCGGCGGCAACAGGCACGAACGGCGACTGGCGGCTCCCCGTATTTCGTCAGGTAATGGCCAGGCGCCGGCCAAGTTACTGGCCTGCGGGAAAGGTGACCCCGATACTGGGTACGAAGTTTGCACCGCGCTCGCTCAGCGCGGGAACGCGCGAGGGGATTTATGCGATTCTGCGCTCTGTGCGGATATCAGCCCAGGGATACTGACCGGTTCTGCATCGACTGCGGCGCGCCAGTCAGCAGTGTCGGCGGCCACTGCAGCACATATGGTGGCGGCATCCCGGCGGCCAACCCCGCCGTGAGTAGCCTGGCCGCGGCCGGCGATAACGGAGGCAGCCACGCGGCGTCCGCCGGGTCGTTCGACTCCCTGCGCGGCCTTTCGGCTCGGGACCCGTATGCCTATCTCTATGCTCGGCCGGGTCAGCGCACCGCCGGCCCAGAGGCCGGCTGGCAGCCCGGCCAGGTCGGCGACCAGCCGCAGCGGCCAGCCACGCGGTCCTTCCCCGCAGCCCTCCCTGAGCAGCCGGCGGCGGCAGTGGGCCTGGCCGGCCCGCGCGAACCGGCCAGGTACGCCGGGTCCGCCCGGCCGCCGCGGCGCCGGCGCGCCGTCGCGGCGGCACTTGTGCTGGCAGCAGCCGCGGGGGCGTTCGGAACCATGCAGCTGCTCAGCCGTCACCAGTCATCCGCCGGGACCGTCATCGCGGCAGGCAGCGCGGGCCGCCCGGCTGCGCCGGTGCAGCGCCAGCAGCCGGGCAGCAAGCCTGCCGCCGGCGGACTGGCGGGACCCCGCGCCCTGCGCCCGGCAGCCCGCCAGGGACCGGCCAGCGCGCCGCCGCGAGCCCGGCCGGTGATGGTCACCATCGGCCCCGGCGCGGCGGTCAGTAACCGCGCCCGGTCGGTTGCCCGGTTCACCGCGCGGTATTTCACCGCCATCAACCAGCATGACTACCCGGCCTACCGGCTGCTTCTGACGCCGGCCAGCCGGGCGGCCCTGACGCCGCGGGCTTTCCAGTCCGGCTACAGCTCGACCAGGGACTCCGCCGTCACTCTCGCTGCGGTCAGCGTCAGCAGGAGCGGCAGGATCACGGTGACCCTCACCTTCGCCAGTCACCAGCGGCCAGCCGACAGCCCGGCAGCTGCTGCCTGCACCATCTGGCGCATCGCGCTGGAGCTGGTTGTGCAGCGCGGCACTTACCTGATTGCGCCGCCGCCGCCCTCCTACCGCGCGTCCTATCGCAGCTGCGGCTAAGCCAGCCGCCCCGCACCGCTGACCGGCCGCGCACCGCTAACGGCCCGGACCGGCTAGCGGCGAACCGCTCCGGTAACCAGCCAGCGGCCGCCGCGGGCGCGCAGCACCAGGGTGGCGAACCGGACACCGATCCACAGGCTGTAGGCGAGCCACAGCGCGACCAGCCCGCCGCCGGCATCCCGCACCGCAGCCACCGCGGCCAGGTACACGGCCAGTGCCGCCACCCCGGCAACGGCGAGGTAGCGCTGATCGCCGGCACCGATGAGCACGCCGTCGAGCACGAACACCACGCCGGCAACCGGCTGCTGCGCCGCGACAATGACCAGGACCGCGAGCAGCAGGGCGCGGACCGGCGGAGCTGCCGAGAACAGGCCGGGCAGCAGCGGCCGGACGGCCAGCAGCAGGAGCCCGAAGACCGTGCCGTAGACCGCGCCCCAGCCGGTCATCCGCCGGGTGGCTGCCCGCGCGCCGGCTACATCACCGGCGCCGAGATACCGGCCGGCGACCGCCTGGCCGGCGATCGCGATGGCGTCCAGCGCGAGCGCCAGCAAGCTCCATAGCCGGAAGGCGATCTGGTGCGCCGCAATTGCCGCGTTGCCCTGCCGGGCGGCCACCGCTGTGGTCACGACGAGCACGACCTGCAGCGCGATCGTGCGGACCAGCAGGCCCCACGCCGCGGTCGCCACCGCGCGCAGGCCCGGCCCGTCGATGCCGAGCCCGACTCCGGCCCGGCGCGCGCCACGCGCGACGACGACCAGGTACGCCGCGGCACTGGCCGTCTGCGCGATCACCGTGCCCCACGCCGAGCCGGCCAGGCCGAAGTGCAGGCCGAGCACGAACACCGCGTTCAGCGCGATATTGACCGTGCTGGCGGCCACCGCGACCAGCAGCGGCGTCCGGGTGTCCTGCAGCCCGCGCAGCGCCCCGGTGGCCGCCAGGATCAGCAGCATCGACGGCGCGCCCAGCAGGCTTATCCGCAGGTAGGTGACCGCCCCGGCGGTCACCGCCGCCGAGGCGCCGAAGATGCCGGTGATCGGCCGGGCCAGCGGCCACGCCGCGGCCAGCACGCAGAGCCCGATCCCCGCCGCCAGCCACAGCCCGTCGATGCCCTGCCTGATCGCCGCGCTGCGCTGCCCCGCGCCGAGCTGGCGGCCGACGGCCGCCGTGGTTCCGTAGGCCAGGAAGATCGATACGTTGACCAGCGCGGTCAGGGCGAGGCTGGCGACGCCCAGGCCGCCCAGCGGGACGGTCCCGATCCGGCCGATGATCGCCGAGTCCGCCAGCAGGAACAGCGGCTCGGCGACCAGCGCGCCGAAGGCAGGCACCGCCAGCCGCAGGATCTCCCGGTCCTGCCCGGCCGCGCCGCGCAGCGCGAATCGGCGTGCCAACGGCTGGTCAGCGCCGGATCAGCGCGGTGCCGCCCGGCGCCCCCACGACCGCCTGCCTGGTCACGGCTCCGGCCTTATCGTCACGGCCGCGGGCTGGCGCCGGCCGCGCGCGGCGGCACGCCGAAGCACAGCGCTGCCGCCATGCACGCCAGCGGGATTGCCGGGACGACGTACCGGTAGGTGTACTCATGCTCGGCGACCGGCAGCACGATCGTGATCACGGCCGAGACCCACAGCAGCGCGGCAGGCCAGTTGCGCCGCCGCGGGCTGAGCAGGCCGGCCAGCCCGGCGGCGAGCAGCAGCCCGACCAGGGCGCCCGGCAGCGTGATGATCTTCTGGTAGGCGCCGATCAGGCTGGCGTACGGCTGGTCCAGCCGGGCCCCCAGATGGTGCCCGAGGTCGTTGCCGATGCCGGCGGTGCTGCCGGCGTACCCGCGGATCGAGGCGAGCGCGTAGGTCCGGTTGGACGCGGGAACCAGGCTCGCCGTGTGCGGCTGGGTCACCGGGAAGTCGAACCCGGTCCCGGTGAGCAGGGGGTGCACCAGCTCGCTGGCGACCACCCGGGCGTAGGACAGCGGCTGCGCCTCGATGGCCAGGATCGCGAACCGCTGTGCCCGGGCGTTACTGGCCACCGTGAACGCCGCGGTATCGGGCACCAGGCCGACGGCGGCCGGCTTGCCCTGCCATTGCCACGCGGTGTGCGTCCACAGGTAGATCTTGGGCAGCGGCCGTCTCGCCGGATCGGGCTGGCCGAGCACGCCGGGCTGCGCGGTCGGGCACAGCGCCCGCAGGTCAGCGGGCGGCCTGATGACGGCGCAGTCGGCGAACGACATGGTCCGCGACCACAGGAACATCCCGTTGCTGTTCGTCAGGTTGACCGGCCCGGCGGACGCGGCGAACCAGGCCACGTACCCGAGCACCGGGACGGCGCCGGCCAGCAGCACCGCGCCGGCCTGCCGCCAGCCCCGCCGCTGGATCAGCAGGTACACCGCCAGGACCGCGATCAGCGGCAGCGCCGTGGGCCGGATGACCACCGACACGCCCATCAGCAGGCCGGCCACGGCCGACCGGAGCACTGACGGGCGCTGGCGCGCCAGCAGCACCAGCAGGCTGGCCGTCATCGTCGCCATGGCCAGCAAATCGGCCATGATCAGCTGCTCGAGCAGCAGCTGTCCCGCCCCGAACAGCACCGGCAGGGACGCCAGCACGGCTACCCGCTGGCGGACGCCGGAGCGCAGCAAGACGGCGTACACCAGGACCGCGAGCACCAGGCCCAGCAGGTGCTGGCTGACCGCGACCAGGGCGAGGGAGTGAAACGGCAGCAGCAGCCGCAGGAACAGCGAGTAGCCGCTGGTGTTCACCGGATCGGGCGCCAGGTGCGTCGCGCCCCACAGGTAGTCGAAGGAGTCCAGCTTGAACAGCACCGCCGGCCGGTAGCCAAGCGTTGTGACCAGCCGCACCGCAGCTGCCAGGGCCAGCGCGATGACCAGCAGCCGGTGCGCCCTGGCCAGCTCCGCGAGGCCGCGCAGCGCCGCCGGTGACCGGCGCGGCGGCCCGGACGGCGCGGCGGCAGCCGGCGCTTCCGGCGGTCGCGCGCCCCCGCCCACGGCCTCCTTGAACATCGAATCCCCCTGGGTACCGCGGTGACTGCGGGCGGGAAGAGAAACAATCAGCCGAAAAATATCGCCGCTTCGGCGTAGCGGTCAGCAGGCACCAGCTTCAGCTCACTCGTGGCGTCGCGCAGCGGTACGCCGATGATATCGGTACCGCGCAGCGCGACCATCGTGCCGAACTGGCCGGCCGCCACTGCCCGGATGGCGTGCACGCCGAACCGGGTGGCCAGCACCCGGTCGAACGCCGTCGGGGTGCCGCCGCGCTGAATGTGACCCAGCACCGCGCAGCGGGCCTCCTTGCCGGTGCGCCGCTCGATCTCATCCGCGAGCTGCTGGCCGACCCCGCCCAGGCGGGCATGCCCGAACGCGTCCAGCCGCTGGCTGCTCGCCATTTCCCCGGCTTCCTTCGGGTGCGCTCCCTCGGATACCACCACGATCGGCGCGTACCGGGTCTGGAACCGGTGCTCTACCCAGCCGCAGACCTGCTCGATGTCGAACGGCTGCTCCGGGATGAGGATCACGTTCGCGCCCCCGGCCAGCCCGGCGTGCAGCGCGATCCAGCCGGCGCTGCGGCCCATCACCTCGACGATCAGCGCGCGGTGATGACTCTCGGCCGTGGTGTGCAGCCGGTCGATGGCCTCCATCGCGATGTTCACGGCGGTGTCGAAGCCGAACGTGTAGTCGGTGGCGGACAGGTCGTTGTCGATGGTCTTCGGCACCCCGACCACCGAGGCGCCTGCCTCATGCAGGTGGTTGGCCACGCCGAGAGTGTCCTCGCCGCCGATGGCCACCAGCGCGTCGACGCCCAGGCTGGCGAGATTGTCCCGGATCCGCTCGAGCCCGGACCGGCCGGCCGCCGCTGCCTCCGGGGCCAGCGGATTCGTCCGGGACGAGCCGAGGATCGTGCCGCCGCGGGGCAGGATGCCGCGCACCGCGTCGACGTCCAGCGGGATCGTGTCGCCCTCCAGCGGGCCGCGCCAGCCGTCCCGGAAGCCGATAAACTCATATCCGGACTCGGCGGTGCCGGTCCGGACCACCGCGCGGATGACCGCGTTAAGGCCGGGGCAGTCGCCGCCGCCGGTCAGGACTCCGACTCGCATGGGGCTCCTTCTGCTGGTGCATGCGGGAACTGCGTTGCGCGCGCGACAACCCTAGCGCCGCCCGCGGTCACTGCGGTGGCCCGGCGCCGTCGCGGGTGCCGCGCAGCCGGGCAAGGCGGGCTTTGCGGCGCTGGGAGTACTCGTCCACGTACTCCTGGCCGGACAGCTTCATCAGCTCGTGCATGATCTCGTCGGTGACCGCGCGCAGCACAAGGTGGTCCGGCTCAAGGTCGTAGTACCGGGAGAAATCCAGCGGCTCGCCGAACCGCACGCCGGGCCGGACCCGCAGCCGGGGGATGATCCGGCCCGGCGGCTGAAACTCGAAACCACCGATCATGGCGGTCGGCACCACCGGCGCCCTGGCCTCGAGCGCGAGCCGGGCCACGCCGGTCTTGCCCCGGTACAGCCGTCCGTCCGGGGTGCGGGTGCCCTCCGGGTAGATGCCGAGCACCTCGCCCGCCGCCAGCAGCCGCAGCCCGGTGGACAGCGCCCGCTCACTGGCCGCGCCGCCGGCCCGGTCCATCGGGATCTGCCCCACCCCGTTGAGAAACACCCTGGTCAGCAGGCCCTTCAGGCCCGGGCGGGTGAAATACTCGGCCTTGGCGAGGAACACGACCTTGCGCGGCAGCGGCAGCGGCGCGAAAAAGTGGTCGGAGAAGGACAGGTGGTTGCTCGCCAGGATCACCGGGCCCGAGCGCGGCACGTTGCCCGCTCCGTCGGCCCAGGGCCGGAACACGATCCGCAGGATCGGCCCGAGCACCGCCTTGACTACCCAGTAGAACACGCTCACATGGTGCCACGGGCGGCCCGCAGCCGGAAGTTGCCGACGGCGTGCGACGCCTTTTCCTCCCCCCCGGCTAATCTGGTCATCCCCCGGCTAATCTGGCGGCATCTGCTCGCTGTCCGCCCGCTAGCCGTTCGCTGCCGAAAGGACTCAGCTGATGCCGGTGCTGCCGGGTGCCGAAGCGTTTGGCCATGAGGGCAGTTCCACCGGGGTGCTGCTGTGCCACGGGTTCACCGGCAGCCCGCACTCGATGCGCCCGTGGGCGGAGTTCCTCGCCGCGGCCGGCCTGAGCGTCAGCCTGCCGCGGCTGCCCGGCCACGGCACCCGCTGGCAGGAGATGGCCAGGACCCGGTGGGAGGACTGGTACGCCGAGATCGACCGGGCCTTCGATGAGCTGCGCTCCCGCGCCGACGAGATCTTCGTGCTGGGACTGTCGATGGGAGCCTGCCTGGCGCTGCGGCTGGCCGAGCTGCGCGGCCCGGCCGTCAGCGGCCTGGTCGTGGTCAACCCCTCGCTGGCCGCTGACACCCGGCTGTTTCTGCTGGCGCCCGTGCTGAAGCTGGTCGTCCCCTCGCTCAAGGGAGTTTCCAGCGACATCAAGAAGCAGCCAGGCAATGAGCTCGGCTACACCCGGATCCCGGTCAAGTCGGCTGCTTCGCTGCCCGCCCTGTGGCGTATTACCGCGGCGAACCTCCGTCAGGTGAGCCAGCCGGTGCTGGCCTACCGGAGCGTCACCGACCATGTCGTCGGGCCAGCCAGCATGGCCCTGCTGCGGGCCGCCCTGCCGCCAGCGCAGCTGGAAGTCCGGGATCTGGCGGACAGCTATCACGTCGCGCCCCTAGACAACGACGCGCCGGCCATCTTCACTGGGAGCCTGGACTTTGTCCGCGCGCACAGCCGCCCGCGGCGGGAGTGAGCGGCAGGCAACGACGCTGACGGGCTGGGCGGGCTGGGCGGGCTGGGCGGGCCGGGCGGGCAGAGCGGGACGGGCAGAACGGGACGGGCGAAGCGGGACGGGCGGGGGCAGGTAGTGGAAGGCACGGGCGGTGACGTGAGCGGCGACATTACCGGGGACGAGGCAGCCTGGCGGGATCTGATTGCCCGCTTTGACCTGGTCGCCAATTTCGATCAGGCCGCCGCGCCCTGGCCTGAGGCCGAGAATCTGGGCAGCACCGCGGTTACGTCGGCGCAGCCCGGCAGTGCTGCCGGAACCGACAGTGCTACCGGAAACAACGGTGCTACCGGAAACAACGGTGCTACCGGAACTGACGGTGCTACCGGGCCCGGGATCGACCAGCGCGAGGCGTCAGGGCCCGCGGCCGGGACCGGCGAGCGCGAAACCGGCGAGCGAGGGACCGGCGGGGGCGCCCCCGAGCGGGGCGCAGCCGGCCCGGCCGCCGCAGCTGATGTCGGCGAGCGCGCCGAGCGCGCCGCGGCTCCGGACGCCGCCGAAGATCCGGCCGGAACGAAGACCGACGTCGGCGGCGCGGAAACGGCTGCCGGTACCGGCGGCGCGGATACGGCTGCCGGTCCCGCTGATCCCGCTGATCCCATCGGGCCTGCCGGTGCGATCCCGGCGGAGCCGGCTGGCGGGCGCAGGCAGCCGCCAGGCTCGCATCGGGCTCGCATCGTCCGTCCCGCCTTCGCCCCGAAAACGCCGGCCGACCGTGATTTCGACGACGCCGAGAACGACCGGTACATCCCGCCGCCGCCGCCCCCGCTGCCGACGCTGGACCCGGTCACTAAGGGCGCGTGGGTCGCCCTGTGCGGCGGACCCGCCTACCTGCTGCTGACCACGATCCTCGGCTGGCAGCTGTCCGGGCTGGGCGCGCTGCTTGCCGTGATGGCGTTCGTGGGCGGCTTCGCCGTCATCGTGCTGCGGATGGGCGACGGCCCGTCGCGCGGCGACGACCCGGACAACGGCGCCGTCCTCTAGCCCCGCCCCGCGTCCGGTCCGTGCGAAGAATCGCGGCTCGGGGGGTCAGCACGCCAGGGCGGCTAGGTGCGCGGCGCCGATAAGGCCTGCGTCGCTGCCGAGCTCGGCCAGCCGCACCTCGGCGGCCGGCCGGTAATGGCGGCCGGTCAGGCCCGTTTCGAAGGCCGACCGCGCGGGGTCCAGCAGCAGGTCGCCCGCGTCGGAGACACCGCCGCCGAGCACGAAGCAGCTGGGGTCGAAAATCGCGGCGAGGTCAGCTAGGCCCGCACCGAGCCAGCGTCCGACGATCTCGAAACAGCGCAGCGCGCCGGCGTCCCCTTCCCGCGCGGCCTGCGTGATGACCGGGCCGGTTATGGCGTCCGGAACTCCCCCGGCCAGCTGCAGCAGCGCCGTTGCTGCCGCTGGCGACCGGCGGGCGAGGTCGCGGGCCTCGAAGACCAGCGCGTTACCGCTCGCGTACTGCTCCCAGCAGCCGCGGTTGCCGCAGCCGCACGGCCTGCCGTCGGGCACCACCCGGTAGTGGCCGGGCTCGCCTGCCATCCCCCACCGGCCGCGGTAAAGCTGGCCGTTAATCACGATGCCCGCGCCGATGCCCGTCCCCACCGTGATGAGCATGATGTGCTCATGACCGCGGCCGGCCCCCAGCGTGACTTCCGCCCAGGCAGCCGCGTTCCCGTCGTTCTCCACCCGGACGGGCAGGCCGACCAGGGCCTGTACCTGCTGCCGGATCGGCTCGTCCCGCCAGGCAAGATTAGGGGCGAAAACGACCCGGGACCTCGTCTCATCGACGAAGCCCGCAGCGCCGATCCCGATGGCCTGGACCGGGTGCCTGCTAATCAGCTCGTTGACGGCAGCGCTGAGAGCCCCCGCGGTCTGCTGCGGGCTGTCCGCAGGTGTCGACCGCCGGAGCTTCTTGACAATATGCCCCTTTTCGTCGACGACCCCAGCCGCTACCTTGGTTCCCCCGACGTCAACCCCGATCGTCAGGGCCATCCGCCGGTCCCTCCGGTCTGGTCGCGGCCGCCCAGCCGGACGGCTGCCCGGAGGACTGCCCAGACGGCCGGCCGGACGACTGGCCGGTCCGTGACAGCGCGGTATTCACGGCTTCCAGCGCATCGGCGACCGCAAGTGCCACCGCGTCGCCGGCTCCCGCGAGCTGCGATCCGACTCCGGGCCCGGACTCCCGCAGGCGCCGGGCAGCCCGGCAGACCGGGCACCATGCGCATTCCGGGGCCTCGCCGAGTCCCGGCGGAGGCTCTGTCGTTGCCGCGCCCCAGACGTCCTGCGGCTCGGTCCGGCTGCTGCCGAGCGTCTTGCGGACCTGGCCGCCGATCTCCCGGCGCAGGTTTTTCGCGCTCGACCGGATGAGCCAGCGCTGGAACTCCGTCAGCAGCTCCCCGCCGGGACCGCCCGGTGAGGCCGGCCCGCGCAGGCCCGCCGGGCCGCGCGACCCGCCCGGACCAGCTGGGCCGCGCGGCCCGCGCGGCGGGACCGGCAGCGCCGGGCGGCGCTCGGAAGCAGGATCGCCCTCCGCTGGAATACGGGCCGGGTGCTGCGCTGCGGACTCGGCCGTCTCGCCTGGTGCCGCATCCTGCTGCGCGTCCGGATTGCTCACCTGGCCGTTGCGGCTCTCGCCGGCCGGAATCTCAGTCACTTACATCTCCCGTTGCCTGGCCGTCATTGAACGGAGCGTACCTCCGCGGGCGCACCGGCAGGCCCTAAGCGCCCCCGTCACCACTGCAGCACGTGCGGGGTGCCGGTCACCCGGAAGTGGCCGACGTTAACGCACTCGGTCGCGCCGATGCGGACCTGCCGGGCCAGCGGCTGATGTACGTGGCCGAACAGGGCATACCGCGGCTGAGTCCGCCGGATCGCGTCCAGCAGCGCCTCGCTGCCGCGTTCCATCCGCCTGGCTACCGTGTCGAAAAGCAGCTCGGGCACCGCGGGCGGGATGTGCGCGCACAGTACGTCGACCGCGCCCACCGCCTCTACCTTGGCCGCGTACTCCTCGTCGCTGATCTCGTGCGGCGTCCGGTACGGGGACTTCAGGCCGCCGCCGACGAAACCGAAGGACCACCCGCCGAGGTCGAGTCGCTCGCCGTCCAGTACCTGCTGGCCGGGCCGCAGCTGCGCCGCCCACAAGTCCGGCAGGTCGACGTTTCCGTACGTCAGGTAAGACGGCACCGGCATCGCGGCAAACAGCTCGGCGTACTGGCGTGATGCCGCCGCGGTCATCCGCTCCGCCGGATCGCCGTCCAGCTGCTGCCACAGCCGCGCCGACATGTCCCGGGCCTCGTCGAAGCGCTGCGCCGTCCGAAGCTCGATCAGCTTCCCGGCCGCGGCCGGGCCGAACAGGTCGGCGAAAATACCCTTGCCGGGCTCGGCATAGTCAAGGAACGACAGCAGGTCGCCGAGGCACACGAACGCGTCCGCGCCGTCGGCCGCCGACCGCAGCGCTGCGGCGTTGTTATGAACGTCGCTGACCACGTGCACCCGCATCCCTTAACCCTAACCGGGTAAGCTGGCCGGCCGCATGCCTGATCATGCGAGATCATGCCGGTCAAGCGGCCCTGACTGGCGGCCTGTAGCGTCCAGGAAGATCTGGACGAGCGCGGCCGCCGAGACGGCCGGCAAAGGAGCCCCCGGTGCGCGAATACGGTATGCCTGCCCTGGTGGAAATAGCCCCGTCGGCGACCCTGGCGGACGTGGTGTTCCGCCGGGCGCGGGACGAGCCGGGCGCGGTCGTGCTGCGCCGCCGCAGCGACGCTGGCAGCTGGCAGGACGTCACCGCCGCGCAGTTTGCCGCGGAGGTGACGGCGCTGGCTCAGGGTATTATCGCTGCGGGCATCGGACCGGGTGACCGGGTGGCACTGATCTCGCGGACCCGTTATGAATGGACCTTGATCGACTATGCGATCTGGTCTGTCGGCGCCGTCACCGTGCCGGTGTACGAGACCTCGTCGGCGCAGCAGGTCGAGTGGATCCTGGCTAACTCCGGCGCCGCGGCCGTTTTCGCGGAGACGGACGCGCACCGCAACACGGTCGCCGCCGTCCGGGACCGGCTGCCGGACCTGCGGGAGGTGTGGCTGATCGACGGCCTGGACGCGCTGGCGGCGTCCGGCGCCCGGGTTGCCGGCACCCAGCTGGGCGACCGCCGGCGCATGGCGTCCGGTGACACCGCGACGATCATTTACACCTCCGGCACGACCGGCCAGCCGAAGGGCTGCGAGCTCACGCACGCGAACCTGCTCTCCAACGTGCGCAACGCGGTGGAGGGCGCGCTGCCGCAGATCTTCGATACTCCCGGCGCCGCAACCCTGCTGTTCCTGCCGCTGGCGCACTCGTTCGCCCGCATCATCCAGATCGGCTGCCTGGAATCCGGCGCGATCCTGGGGCACTGGCCGGACTCCGGCACGCTGGCGGCGGGACTGCGCGAATTCCGGCCGACGTTCCTGCTCGCCGTGCCGCGGGTGTTCGAGAAGGTGTACAACACCGCCCAGCAGCAGGCGTCGGCGAGCCCGGTTAAGGCCAGGCTCTTCGCCGCCGCCGCGGCGACCGCGATCGCCTGGAGTACCAGCGGCGGGAGTGACAGCAGCGGGAGTGACAGCGGCATCACGCCGGCGGCCGGCGGCGGTACCGGGCTGCGGCTGCGGCACGCGGCGTTCGACCGGCTGGTGTACAGCAAGCTGCGGGCGGCGATCGGCGGCCAGGTGCGGTACGCCGTTTCCGGCGGCGCGCCGCTCGGGGAGCGGCTCGGCCACTTTTTCAACGGCGCCGGCATCACGGTGCTGGAAGGGTACGGGCTAACCGAGACCGCCGCGGCGGCGACGGTGAACAAGCCCGGCCGGCCCAAGATCGGCACAGTCGGGCAGCCGCTAGCCGGCGTCACCGTCCGGATCGCCGCTGACGGCGAGATACTGATTTCCGGGCCGATTATTTTCGCCCGTTACTGGCGTGACGACGCCGCGACCGCGCAGGTGCTGGACTCCGGCGGCTGGCTGCGCACCGGTGACATCGGCACGCTGGACGACGCGGGCTTTCTGCGGGTAACCGGGCGGAAGAAGGAGATCATCGTCACCGCGGGCGGCAAGAATGTCGCGCCCGCGGTGCTGGAAGACCGGGTCCGCGCGCATCCGCTGGTCAGTCAGTGCATGGTGGTCGGCGACGGCCGCTCCTACATCGCCTGCCTGGTGACGCTGGACAGCGACGGCCTGGCGTACTGGGCGGGACAGCACGGGCGCCCCGCTGACATCACGGCTGCCGGCCTCGCCAGCGACCCTGAGCTGCTGGCCGACATCCAGATCGCTATTGATGACGCGAACAAGGCGGTGTCACGGGCCGAGTCGATCCGCAGGTTCCGGGTGCTGGCCGCGGATTTCGCCGAGGCCAGCGGACACCTCACCCCGTCGCTGAAGGTTCGCAGAAACGCGGTAGCCGCGGATTTCGCCGCCGAGATCGAGGCCCTGTACAGCTGAGGCCCAGTACAGCTGAGGCCCAGGGTCAGCCCGCGAGGATGCGCGTCAGCCGGTCTGCGACCTGGCTCCACTGCCAGTCTCGCTCGACCCAGGCCAGGCCGTTGGCGCCCATCGCGGCTGCGCGGGCCGGATCGCCGATCAGCTCGGTCAGCCGGGCGGCGACCGCCGCGGCATCTGCGCCTGCGGCGACGTACCCCGTTTCGCCGTCGAGGATCGCGTCCGGCGCGCCACCGGAGTCGCCGCCGAGGACCGGCAGGCCAGTGGCGGAGGCCTCCAGGTAGACAATTCCCAGGCCCTCTACGTCCAGCCCCCGGCGCCGGGTGCGGCATGGCATGGCGAAGATGTTCCCCGCGTCGTAGTAAGCCGGCAGGTCCGCCCAGGGCACCGGGCCGGTGAAGAGAACCGACTCCGCGACCCCGGCTCGCTGCGCCAGCGCGCCGAGCTCGGCGCGATAAGGGCCGTCCCCGACGAGCAGCAGCACCGGCGCCCTCGCCGGCAGCGGAGAATCCGGCCCGGCGGAATCCGGCCCGGCGGAATCCGGCCCGCGGGCAGCCGGACCGCGGGCAGCCGACGCCGATGCGGCCGAGGCGAGTACCCGCGGCCAGGCCCGGATCAGCGTGTCCTGGCCTTTGCGCGGGACCATCCGGGACACGCAGACTACGACCGGCTGGTCCGGCCCGATGCCGAGCCGCCGCCGGATCGCCGCGCCGCCGGCGCCCGGCCGGAAGGCCGCCATGTCCACGCCCGGTGCCAGCCGCCGCATCCGCGCCGCCGCCTGCGGTGACAGCGCGGCCGCCAGCCGGACCCGGAAGTACTCGCCCAGGTAAGTCAGCACGTCGGTGCTGTCGCCGATCCGGTGCAGCAGGGTCCTGGCAACGGGCAGCGCGGCCCAGCCGGCCTCGTGCCCGTGCGTAAGCCCGACGATCCGCCGAGCCCCGGCCGCGCGCAGTGCGGGCGCGAGCAGGCCGAGCGGCGCCGCCGCCCCGAACAGGACGGTGTCGCAGCCGCGGTCAGCCAGAATCCGGGCCGCGTGCCTTGCCACCGCGGGCAGCGGCAGCAGCACCGATGTCGGCTGCCGCACTACCGCGAACCGCTGCCGCGCGTCGAACGCCGCAGCGCCGTCCGAAGTGGACGCGAAGACGGTGACCGCGTCCGGCGGCAGCCGCATGGCCAGCGCGTGCACGAACGACTGGATCCCGCCGCGGCGCGGCGGGAAGTCGTTGGTCACGATCAGGACTCGCAGCGTTCCCCCCGGCGATTCCGCCAGGCGGTCTCTGGCACCGTCGCGGTCAGGGGCGGACCGCGCCGTCCAGGCTCTGCGCGTACCAGCCGCTCAGCGAGACCACCTGTACGCTCTGACCGGCCGTCGGGGCGTCGATGAGCATGCCGCCGCCGATGTACATGCCGACGTGCGAGTTGCCGGCGAACCCGAGGATGTCACCGGGCTGCAGCGCATTGGTCGGCACCGACGGCAGCGAGCTCATCTGGTCGTAGCTGATCCGCGGGATGGAGACCCCGGCAGCCGCCCAGGCAGCCTGCATCAGGCCGGAGCAGTCGAACGCACCCGGGCCAGTCGCTCCCCAGACGTACGGAGCGCCGAGTTTCGAGCGGGCGTAGGCGACGGCGGCCCCGGCCTGGCCACTGGCAGGCGGCGGCGGCTGCGTCTTGCCGCCAGTCCCGGTGCCACCGCCGGTCCCGCTACCACCGCCCGTTCCGGTACCACCGCCGGCCCCGGTGCCACCGCCAGTGCCGTTACCACCGCCAGTGCCATTACCTCCGCCGGTCCCGGTACCACCGCCAGTGCCGTTACCTCCGCCGGTCCCAGTACCGGTAAGAGTCGTAGTGCCGCCACCGGGCGCGACGGCCGCTCGCTGGACGGGGGTGAGCTGCACGAGCAGCGTCTGCTGCTGGGCGATCAGGCCGTTAAGCGAGCGCTGCTGCGCGGCGAGGCTGTTCCGGAGCTGGGCGATGCCCAGCTGGGTGCGCTGCGCGGCCTGCTGAGTGTTGGTCAGCTGCCGGGCGGCGAGGATGAACTGCTGCATTGCCGCGCTGTTGGTGGCGGATAGCTCGCTGAGAATCGAAGACTGATTGAGGATCTGCTGCGCGTTGCCCGAAGTCAGCACTACCGCGGCGGAGCTGAAGCTGCCGTTCTCGTAAGCCGTCGCCGCGATGCCGGCGATCTGCGCGCGCATCGACCGGAACTGCACGCGGTAACGCGCCTCCTGGCGGTTGACCAGGGCGAGCCGCTGCCGGGCGGCTGCTAGTTCCTGTTTGACCTCGTCGTACTGCTGGCCGACCCGGCTGGCGGTGTTGTTCAGGGTGCCCAGCCGCTGCTGGACCTGCGCGATCGTGGGCTGCGGCGCCGCCCCGGCGACTCCGCCAGCGGCGACGGCGGCGCCGGTGGCCAGGATGCTGATCGCCGCTGCCGCGGCGGCACTGCGCTGGGAAACACCGCGCTGGATAACACCGCGCTGGGCGGCACCGCGCTGGTCAGAAGTAGTTCTGCGGTTACTTAGGCTTCGGCGAACGGATGACGGCTTCTGCACGTGCGCGGCACGCTCCTTCTCCCACGATTCGCCTGCCGGGTGAGCTGACGGGTTCGGGCTGCGGAAGATGCCCTACGGCAGGCCCGCCGACATCGCGGGGCCGGCCGATTCACCCCTTGAAACTCGCCTGCATTATCAGCAGGCGTGCTCCGGTGGGTCCCCGGCTCTGCCACCGTCCGTAACGGCACGGCGGTCGAGATTAGGCGCTGCCAACGCCGCCGCCCGGATGGCGGCCGCTGTGCAATCGGCTTGCTGCCCGACACTAGTGATACGGGCGGGTGTATTCAACCGCTTCGGGCACACTGCGGCCGCATGTTGAAACTCCCGCGGGATAACGAACGCATAACGAGACAAGATCCTCCTGGTAACGGGACCGGGCTGATCTTAGGTCACCGGATCACTCCTCTGAGTAATCAAATTCGGCCTAATCTCGTTGTCGGTACCCCGTCTTAGCGTGCAGCTATGAACAGACCGCAGCCGCCCGGCCCGGATCCGTTTTCCGTGCTCGGCCGCACGGACGTGGTGGTCCTGGACATAGAGACGACGGGCTGGCTGCCGCCTGAGGCGGCGGTCACCGAGATCGGCGCCGTCCGGCTGCGGGGCGGCCGGCCGGTCGGCCAGTTTGAGGCGCTGGTTAATCCCGGCCGTCCCATCCCGGCGGAGGTCGCCGCGCTGACCGGAATCACCGACGCGCTGGTCGCCGGGGCGCCCCCGATCTGCGTGGTCCTGCCGGAGTTCCTGGCCTTCGCCGGCGACTCCGTCCTCGCCGCGCACAATGCGCCGTTCGATATCGGCTTCCTGTCAGCGGCGGCCCTGTCCTGCGGCGCCCGGTGGCCGCCGTTCGCGGTCCTCGACACCGCGGTACTGGCCCGGCTGGTGTTCGGGGAGACGGCGGCCGGGGAGACGGCGGCCGGGGAGACGGCGTTCGGGCAAGCCGGCGGCCCGTCTGACTGCAAGCTGGCGACACTGGCGGATTTCTTCGGTGCCGCTACCGCGCCGCGGCACCGGGCACTAGCCGACGCACTGGCAGCCGCCGACGTCCTGACCGGGCTCCTCGCCCTGCTGACCGCGGCCGGGCCCGGGCCGGCAACCCAGCAGCTGAGGCGGTACGCTGCTGCGCAACGCCGCCGGCGCCGGCCCGCGGCGGGCGAGGAGGCGGCAGTGGTCACGGCCATCGTTCTGATCAAGGCCGACGTCGCGCGGATCCCCGAGACAGCCGAGACGATCGTGCAGATTCCCCAGGTCAGCGAGGTCTACTCGGTGACCGGCGAGTTCGATCTGGTAGCCATGGTGCGGGTCCGTACGCACGACGAACTCGGCGACGTGATCCCCGGCACGCTGAACAAGGTGGCGGGCGTCACCCACACTGAGACTCATATCGCGTTCCGCACTTACTCGCGGCACGACCTGGAGTCAGCGTTCGCCATCGGCTACGGGGATCCCGCCTAAAGCGGCCTAGGCCGACTGACCCGCGCGCGGGTCAGCCTCCGGTGAGTGACAGGCGGCGGCTTGCCGCGGCCCAGCGGACAAGCAGCTCCGTCGCGGCGCCTGAGTCGACCGCGGCGGCGGCCCTGGCGAAGCCATCGGCCAGTGCCGCGCCCAGTGCGCCCGGTCCGGCTACGCCTGCCTCGGCGGCGAGCGCCGCGGCCGCGTTCAGCAGCACCGTGTCCCGTACCGGGCCGCGCTTGCCGCCGAGGAAGCCCCGGACCACTGCGGCGTTGGCGGCCGCGTCGCCGCCGCGCAGGTCTTCCGGCCGGGACCGGGCTATGCCCAGCTCGGCGGGGTCGAACCCGGTCTCGCTGACGCTGCCGTCGTGCACCACCCAGACCGCCGACGGCGCCGCGGTGGTGAGCTCGTCCAGCCCGTCGTCGCCGTGGAAGACCAGGGCCGAGCAGCCGCGTCCGGCCAGCACCCCGGCCAGGACCGGGCCCATCCGCCGGTCCGCGACCCCGACGGCCTGGGCGCCCGGCCGGGCCGGGTTGGCCACCGGCCCGAGGGAGTTGAAGACCGTCGGCACGCCCAGCTCACGGCGCGGGGCAGCGGAATGGCGCATCGCGGGGTGATACAGGGGGGCGAAAAGAAACCCGATCCCCGTCTCGGCGACCAGCCGTTCCGTCGCCGCGGGCGGCAGGTCGATGACCACGCCCAGCGCTTCCAGCACGTCAGCGGTGCCGCACGCGGACGACGCGGCCCGGTTGCCGTGCTTGACCATCCGCGCGCCCGCGGCGGCTGCCGCGATCGTGCCCATGGTCGAGATGTTCACCGTGCGCGCGCCGTCGCCGCCGGTCCCGACCAGGTCGACGACCCGGCCGGGGACGCTGATCGGGGCCGCGCGGGCCAGCATCGCGCTGGCCAGCCCCGCCACCTCGGCGACCGTCTCCCCCTTCATCCGCAGCGCCACGCCGAAGCCGGCTATCTGCGCCGGGGTCGCCGCCCCGTCCATGATCTCGGTCATCGCCCAGGCGGTATCGGCGGCGGTCAGCGTCTCGCCCCGGATCAGCGCGCCGATCAGGGCTGGCCAGGACTGCACTGGCGGGCTCGCGCCGTCAGGCCGGCGCAACGGCGGTGCCGGCCGCGCGCTGGCGCATCAGCCCGGCCAGCGCGGTCGCCAGCGCCGCCGGGTCGATCGGGTGACTGACGACCGCGTCGGCCCGCGACCACGTCGCCAGCCAGCCGTCGTCGGGCCGGCCGATGATTAGCAGCGCGGGCGGGCAGTCGTAAACCTCGTCCTTGGCCTGCCGGCACACGCCCATGCCGCCCGAGGGCTGCGCCTCGCCGTCCAGCACCATCACCTGCGCGCCGCCGGCGTCCAGCAGCCGGACCAGCGCGGGGTGCGTGGCGACCTCGATTATCTCGGCTTCCGGTACGTCCGGGGCGGGGCGGCGGCCGATCGCGAGCTTGATCCGGGCCCGGGTGTCGGCATCGTGGCTGTACACAACGACCTTCATAAAACGAGATCGTACCGACCCGGGGGGTCGGGGCGCGTACCCCTACGCGGTGTCGTAATAATGAGCAGGTGGCGACAGTAGCAACGGAGGCCGTTCCGCGTACCCCGGCGAGCCGGCCGAACCTCGTCAGTGTCGGGACAATTATCTGGCTGTCATCCGAGCTGATGTTCTTCGCAGGCCTTTTTGCCATGTATTTTACTATCCGCTCCGTCGACAAGGGCCTCGGGCAGCCGTGGCCGGGCGCGACCCTGGACCTGAAGCTGGCGACCGTCAACACGGCGGTCCTGCTGCTCTCCAGCGTCACCTGCCAGATGGGCGTCTTCGCTGTCGAGCGGCGCCAGGTCCGGCGTACCGGCCCGGTCTGGAAGGTCGGCGGGTGGGGGCTGCGCGAGTGGTACGTGCTGTCGTTCCTGATGGGCCTGTACTTCGTCTGCGGTCAGGGTTACGAGTACATCGCGCTGGTCCACGACCAGCACCTGACGCTCTCGTCCAGCAATTACGGCTCGGTTTTCTTCCTGGCCACCGGCTTCCACGGACTGCACGTCACCGGCGGGCTGATCGCGTTCCTGTTCCTGCTCGGCCGGACTTTCGCGGCGCGGCGGTTCACCCAGGAACAGCAGGTCAGCGCGATCGTCGTGTCGTACTACTGGCACTTCGTGGACGTCGTGTGGATCGGCCTGTTCGTCACCATCTACATCATCCACTGATCTAGCCGCACTGACTAGCTGATCTTCTGACCGCGACTGGGGGACGCAGTGACATCGATCACCCCGCGGCGACGGCACCACCTGGCGAACTACGCCGTCGTCCTGCTGGGACTGCTGCTGGTGGGAGCGGCGTATGCCGTCCTCACCGGCAGCGGCGGCGCTGCCTCGGCCGCGGCGCCGAATCCGGCGCAGCAGGCGCAGATAGCCGAGGGCCGGTCCATCTTCACGGCGAACTGCTCGAGCTGCCACGGCTTCGCCGCGCAGGGCCAGGCCGGCGTCGCCCCCAGCCTGATCGGCGTCGGCGCGGCGGCGGTCGACTTCCAGGTCAGCACCGGCCGGATGCCCGCCCGGCAGAGCGACGCGCAGCAGGCGCGCAAGCCGCCGCAGCTGGACACGGCGCAGACGCACGCCGTCGCCGCCTACATCCAGTCGCTCGGCGGCGGCCCGCAGATCCCCACCGCCGCCCAGGTCAGCGTCAGCGGTGCGGACGTCGCGCTGGGCCAGTCGCTGTTCATCGCCAACTGCGCGCAGTGCCATAACTTCGCCGGCGCTGGCGGTGCGCTGACCCAAGGCAAGTACGCCCCGCCACTGACCCAGGCGACGCCCACCCAGATCTACGAGGCGATGCTGACCGGTCCCGAGTCGATGCCGGTCTTCAACGAGACCACCGTCACGCCGAGCGACAAACGGGCCATCATCGCGTACATCACCGGCGAGCGGTCGCAGCCGAATCCGGGAGGTTTCAGCCTGGGCCGGGTCGGGCCGGTGACGGAGGGGCTGGTGGCATTCGTTGCGCTGCTGCTGCTGCTAATCCTGGCGGCCATGTGGATCACCGCCCGGCATGGGAGGGGAAGGGCATATGAGTCACACTGACGGCCGCAACCTAGCCGACGAGCCGGGCGAGGGCGGCATCCCCGCCGATCCAGGCACACCGCACCGCGTCATCGGTACGCCGCCGCCGGCGCAGGCCAGAACGCTGCTTGCCGCTCAGTCGGTCGCCGTGCAGGCGGCGCCGCGGGAATTGCCTGCGGATCCTGAGGACATGGCACAGGCCAGGCGCGCCGAGAAGGTCGTCGCCGCCTGCTTCATCGTCGCCATGCTGGCCTGGATCGCGTTCCTGGTCTTCTACGCGGTCTTCCAGGTCCACACCGTCAACGCAGTGCTGCACTCCAACCTGGCCCTGGGCTCCACGATGGCGCTGGCCTTCCTCGGCCTCGGCGTCGGCGCGACAGTCTGGGTGCGGCAGCTGATGCCCGCGGTCGACCAGACCGAGGAACGCCACCAGCTCGCCTCCACCGACGGTGACCGCAAGGCGTTCGTCAAGACGCTTACCGAAGGCGCCGAGGCCAGCCAGATCACCAAGCGCCCGCTGGTCCGCCGGACGCTGCTCGCCGCCACCGTCCCGGTCGCGGTCGCGCCGCTGTTCCTGCTGCGTGACCTGGGCCCGCTGCCGGGTACCAAGCTGGATCACACGGTCTGGAAGCGCGGCACCCGGCTGATGACCGCGGCCAGCAATCTGCCGCTCACCCCGGCCGCTTTCGACTCTCCCGGCAGTATGATTACCGTGGTGCCGGAGGGGTACCAGGACAACGACAACGAGCTCGCCAAGGCCGCGGTTATCATCATCAAGTTCGCCGCCGGCCAATTGCAGGCGCCGACGAACCTGAACTGGACGGTCGACGGCATCGTCGCCTATTCTAAGATTTGCACCCATCTGGGCTGCCCGGCCGCTCTATACGAGCAAACCACCCAGCACATCCTGTGCCCCTGCCACCAGTCCACCTTCGACGCGCCACGCGGTGCCACGGTGATCTTCGGGCCGTCTACCCGGCCGCTGCCGCAACTGCCGATCATGGTCAACTCGGCAGGCTACCTAGTCGCCCAGAGCGACTTTCACGAGCCTGTCGGACCGAGCTTCTGGGAGCGGTCATGAGCACAAGCCCGCTGGCGGGCGCCGGAAAGTTCGTCGACGACAGGTTGGGCGTTGCCAAGGGCATGCGCATCCTGTTGCGCAAGGTTTTCCCCGACCACTGGTCCTTCCTGCTCGGCGAGATCGCGCTCTATTCGTTTATCATCCTACTGCTCACTGGCACTTTCCTGACGCTGTGGTTCCAGCCCAGCATGACCAGCGTCGTGTACCACGGCTCGTACCTGCACCTGGACGGCGTCCGGATGAGTCAGGCGTACGCCTCCACCCTGAACCTCAGCTTCGACGTGCGCGGCGGACTGCTGATGCGACAGATTCACCACTGGGCCGCTGACCTGTTCGTCGCCTCGATCATGGTTCATATGCTGCGGATTTTCTTCACCGGCGCCTACCGCAAGCCGCGTGAGGTCAACTGGCTAATCGGCATCGTCATGCTGACCCTGAGCTTGCTGGAAGGCCTGGCCGGATACTCACTGCCGGATGACTTGCTGTCCGGTGCGGGGCTGCGCATCCTCGAGGGCGTCATGCAGACCATCCCGGTCGTCGGCACCTACCTGGCGTTTTTCCTGTTCGGCGACTCGTTCCCCGGCCACAGCATCATCCCGCGGCTTTATATCATTCACGTGCTGCTACTGCCCGGCATATTCCTGGCCTTGATCGCCGCACACCTGTTCATTATGGTTCATCAGAAGCACACCCAGATGCCGGGCAAGGGCCGGACGAACACCAACGTCGTCGGGCCGCCGCTGTACCCGCACTATCTCGCCAAGACCGGCGCGTTCTTCTTCTTCACGTTCGCGGTGCTGGCGCTCGGGGCGACGTTCGCCCAGATCAACCCCATCTGGCTGTACGGGCCGTTCTCGCCGTACTCCATCTCGGCCGGCACCCAGCCCGACTTTTACATGGGCATGCTGGAAGGCGCGCTGCGAGTGATGCCTGCCTGGGATTGGCGGATATTCGGCCACACCTTCGCGTTCAACGTGCTCATACCCGGCCTGCTGCCGCTCGGGCTGGTGTTTACCGGCGCCGCGATGTGGCCGTTCGTAGAGCGCTGGATTACCGGTGACAAGTCCGAGCATCACGTCAACGACCGGCCGCGCAACGCCCCCACCAGGACCGCCGTCGGCATCGCCGTGATCAGCTTTTACGGGGTGCTGTGGCTGGAAGGCGCGAACGACATCCTCGCCGTGCACTTTGACATTTCGCTCAACACGACAACCGAGATCGCGCGGATAGGCATCTTCGTAGTACCCGCCATTGCCTACATCCTGACCAAGCGCATCTGCCTCGGCCTGCAGCGCAAGGACGCGCACCTGCTGGAGCACGGCGTGGAGACCGGCATCGTCCGGCAGCTGCCCAGCGGCGAGTTCATCGAGGAGACCCGGCCCTTGAACGAGGAAGAGCGGGCGGTGCTGGTTTCCCGGCCCGACATTCCGGCGCTGCCGTCCGGCAACGGTGACGGTGACGCGGTCCCGGCGCCCGCCATGCGCGGCGCGGTCGGCAAGGTACGGGAGCGCCTGCACCAGACCATTGTCGAGAGCATCCCGCTGCCCGGCGCAGCTGCCAACGGCCACGGCCACGGGAACGGGCACGCCGGCGGGAACGGGCACGGCAGCGGGAACGGGCACGGCAGCGGGAACGGGCACGCCGGGAACGGCCATGCAGCTGTTGAGGATGGCGCCGGCCAGGCCGCCGAGCCCGCTTCGGCCGCCATCCGGCCGGACGAAGATCCCGGCGCCGGCAGCTAGCCGGGCCGCCGCCTGGCTGGCTGGTGCGCCGCTGGCTTCATGATCATGGTAGCTGCGAGCCGGTCCGGCCAGCGCCGTATGCTGGCAATGACGGACTTGCCGGCAACGGAGGTGACCAGCGTGACGGGCTACCGTCCGATGACCCTTGCCGATCTTGCCGGCCACCTTACCCGGACGGCTGACGGCAAGACACGGTGGAAACTTGTCTGGGAATTCCTGGAGGAGTACCGGTGGGAACCGGACGAGGTGCAGCCCCGGCTGCTGCACGATGAGCCGGCTTTCGTCGGTGACGACCGGTGGGACACGCTGCTTGCGGCGCTGGCCGAGCATCTCGCGGCCCGGCATGATCTCGCGCCGCCGCAGTGGGCCGACCTGCGGGTCCTGCGGCGTCCGTGGTTTCCGGCGGAACTAGCAGTCCAGCGGGCGGATGCGCTGGTGCGGGCACCTGCGGCGTTCCGCAAGCACGGCATCTACCTGTCCGCCAGCGACCTGGAAGCGGCGTGAGCCAAGCGGGCGACGTTCTTCTCGGCCGGGCCGAGCTCGAACAGGCATTCACTGCTCTGGGTGAGCGCCTGGCCCGCCGGGGCGTCGTCGCGGACGTGTTCATCGTGGGGGGCGCCGCGATGGCCCTCGCCTACGACGTAACCCGGGTAACCCGCGACGTAGACGCGCTGTTCGTCCCGCACGGCATCGTGCTTGAGGAAGCCAGGAAAGTAGCGGACGACCTTCACCTGCCGTACTGGTGGCTTAACGAGCAGGCCAGTGTGTACATTTCCGGGAAAGATGACCTGGGCAAGCGCCGGGTGTTCGACCATCCCGGACTCCGGGTTATGGCGGCATCACCGGATCACATTTTCGCGATGAAGGCGCTGGCCGCCAGAACCCGCGACCTTGATGATCTACGAATACTCGCGACCATCGCGGGCATCACATCGCCGGAGTCAGCCATCCGCATCTGCACTGAGTTCTACCCCGACGAGGCCCTGTCCCCGAGGTCGGCGGCTGTCCTGCGTGAGCTGTTCGGCTGACCATCGGCTGACCTCATCCGAATGGGGTCACGACGGTGCGGATCCGGCCACTGCGCCGTACCAGTGGCTTAGTGTGCGTAGTGGCCGCGGTAGTACTCAAAGACGAAGCCGATCATGGTGAAGATGACGGCAAAGATGCCGATCAGGGACAGCCACCAGCCGACCGCGACGCCGAGCGCGGCGAGGGCGGCGGCGAGGCCGACGAAAAGCGGCCACCAGCTGTGCGGGCTGAAGAAGCCGAGTTCGCCGGTGCCCTGATAGATCTCGCTCTGGGGGTCGTCTTCGGGCCGCACGGGCAGCCGACGGCCGGTAAACAGCACGTAGAAACCGGTCAGGAACGCCAGCGCCACGGATAGTGCCAGCGCCGTGGTGCCCGTCGGGTCGTGCGAGAAACTCCAGTAGACGACATCCGAACCGGCGAAGAACGCCGCGCAGCCCAGGAACAGGTAACCCTCAACCTTCACCGCGATCTCCCTCCAGGCGCGAGCCAGCCGCGGGCTGCGCCAGGCCGCTGAGCCCGGCCATGCCCGGCGGCGGCCCAGGGCGCGTCACTTGCCAGCCTCGATCGACTGCCGGTCTTCGGCGTGCGGGCGCCCGGTCCTGATCTGCGGGTAATGCAGGTCGAATGCGGGGCGCTCGGACCGGATCCGCGGGATCGAGGTGAAATTATGCCGCGGCGGCGGGCAGGACGTCGCCCACTCCAGCGAGTTGGCGAAGCCCCACGGGTCATCCGCGGTGACCCACTCGCCGTACTTGTGCGTCTTGTAAATGTTGTACAGGAAGATAAACGTCGACGCCCCGAGGATCAGCGACCCGATGGTCGAGATCTGGTTCAGCGTCGTGACGCTGCCCGGCAGTCCCGGGTAGTTGGGGACCCGCCGCGGCATGCCCTCGACGCCGATCCAGTGCTGCACCAGGAACGTCATGTTGAAGCCGATGAACACCGCCCAGAAATGCCATTTTCCGAGGGTGTGATCCAGCATCTTGCCGGTGAACTTCGGCCACCAGAAGTAGAAGCCGCCGAACATGCAGAACACTACCGTGCCGAAGAGCACGTAATGGAAGTGCGCGACAACGAAGTAAGAGTCACTGACGGCGAAGTCCAGCGGTGGTGAGGCGAGGATGACCCCGGTCAGGCCGCCGAACAGGAATACCACCAGGAACCCGAGGATAAAGAGCATCGCGGGCTCGAACGTGATCTGCCCGCGCCAGATCGTGCCGACCCAGTTGAAGAACTTGACCCCGGTAGGCACCGCGATCAGGAAGGTCATGAACGAGAAGAACGGCAGCAGCACCGCGCCCGTGGTGAACATGTGGTGCGCCCACACGGTCAGCGACAACCCTGCGATCGCGATCGTCGCGCCGACCAGCCCCTTGTAACCGAAGAGCGGCTTGCGGCTGAACACAGGCAGGACCTCAGTGGCGATGCCGAAGAACGGCAGCGCCACAATGTAGACCTCAGGATGGCCGAAGAACCAGAACAAGTGCTGCCACAACACAGCCCCGCCGCTGCCCGCGCTGAAGACCTGCGCGCCGAGCTTTCGGTCGGCTTCCAGCACCAGCAGCGCAGCGGTCAGCACCGGGAACGCGAGCAGCACCAGCAGGCTGGTCAGCAGGATGTTCCAGGTGAAGATCGGCATCCGGAACATGGTCATGCCGGGCGCCCGCATGCACAAGATCGTGGTGACGAAGTTGACGCCGCCGAGGATCGTGCCCAGCCCGGCCAGCACCAGGCCCATGATCCACATGTCGCCGCCGATGCCCGGCGAGTACTGCGAGCTGGTCAGCGGCGAGTAGGCGTACCAGCCGAACGACGCCGCGCCGCCGGGGGTGATAAAGCTGAGCAGCAGGATCAGGCCGCCGAACAGGAAAAAGTAGTAGCTGACCAGGTTCAGCCGCGGGAACGCCACGTCTGGCGCGCCGATCTGCAGCGGCATGATCTCGTTGGCGAACCCGACGAACAGCGGCGTCGCGAACAGCAGCAGCATGATCGTGCCGTGCATCGTGAACAGCTCGTTGTACTGCTGGTCGGAAACTATGTGCAGGTTCGGGCCGAACAGCTGGACCCGCATGATCATCGCCATCAGGCCGCCGATTAGGAAAAAGGCGAACGACGTGATCAGGTACAGGTGTCCGATGATCTTGTGGTCGGTGGAGGACAGCCACTCGGCGAGAATCGAGCCCTTACGGTAGCTGCGCGGCGCGGCTATGACTTGCGGGCGCTGCTGCTCGAAGGTGGTCACTGAGCGCCTCCCGTGGCATTCTGCTGCGCCTGCTGACTCTTAATCCACTGCTGGAACTGCGCGGGCGTGACGATCTTGACCGTGAAGAGCATCCTGCTGTGGTAGAGGCCGCATAGCTCCGTGCAGCGGCCCGTCCATGTCCCCGTCTTGACCGGGGTTACCTCGAAATGGTTCGGGTGATTGGGAATCACGTCGCGCTTGAACTCGAACGGCACAATCCAGAAAGCGTGGATCACATCAATAGACGTCAGGTCGAACCGGACAGTCTCGTTCACGGGAATCTCCAGCAGCGGGAAGTGCTGCTGGTTATAGGGCACGTTCGGCTTCCACTGGTCGCCGGTCTCGGTTACGACGTTCTGCGCGCCCTTGACCGCTTTCAGCCCGTACTGCGGGTACTGGAACTGCCAGCTCCACTGCCATCCGGTCACGCTGACCCTCACGTCCGGGCGCGCGGACAGCTTGTCGATGGAGTTCTCGTCCCGGGCGGTGAAGTAGAACAGTACCCCGACCATGATGAACGGCAGCACCGTGTAGAGCATCTCGATCGGCAGGTTGTAACGGACCTGCGGCGGCACCTTATCGGAGCGTTTCCGGTAGAAGACGACCGCCCAGATGATCGCGCCCCAGACGAAGATGCCGACCAGCAGAGCCGCGAGCCACGATCCCTGCCAGAGGCTCAGGACCATCTGGCCCTGCTTCGTCGCGGGCGTCAGAAAACCCAGCCGGGGCAGATCGGTGGCCTGGCAGCCGGCCGTAAAGATCGTCAGGGCGGTGAGGCCGGCCGTGCGCGGCAGCCAGCGCCGACCGCGGCGCGATCGTTCCCCGCCGCGCGGGGCACTGCGGATGGGACTCACGGATCGCCTTCCCAGCGGGGACGCCCGGCACTTAGCGGGCCGGTCATCACTCGTCCTACAGGCTGTCGTAGTAAACAGTACAACGCAGGCCGGTTCCCGGCTCCGGGTACCCCCGGCGCAGACCAGGCGTCCGGCCAGGCGTCCGGCCGGCGCGTAGGCGCGGGCAGGCCGGCGCGCAGCCCGTAGCCGCCGGCGCAGCCCCAGGCCGGCCGGCGGCAGCCCGTAGCCGCCGGCGCAGCCCAGGCCGGCCGGCGCGGGGCCTAGTGTGGATGCTGTGGCCTATTTCGATGCCGCTTCCGCTGAGCCGCTGCACCCGGCCGGCCGGGCCGCCCTGCTGGCCGCGCTCGAGGACGGCTGGGCGGACCCGGCCCGGCTGCACGCGTCCGGGCGCAAAGCCCGGCTGCTGCTGGACCAGGCGCGCGAATCCGTCGCGGCCATACTGGGCTGCCGCGCCGACGAGCTTTCATTTACCAGCTCCGGCACCCAGGCCGCGCACCTCGCGGTCCTCGGGGCCGTCCAGGCCCGACAGTCGCCAACACGGGGGCCGGGCCGGATCGTGGTGAACGCGGTCGAGCACTCGTGCGTGCTGGACGCCGCCGCCTGGGCCGAGCGGGCCGGCGCCACGGTTACGGTGACGGGCGTGGACGCGTCCGGCCGCGCCAACCTTGCCGATTTTGCGGCCGCCGCGGCGGCCGACCGGACCGTACTGGCCTGCTTGCAAGCCGCTAACCAAGAAGTCGGCACCCTGCAGCCGGCCGAGGAAGCCGCGCAGTTGTGCCAGCGGGCCGGCGTCCCGCTGCTGGTCGACGCCGCCGCAGTGGTGGGCCGGATGCAGTTGCCGGGCGGCTGGTCGCTGCTGACGGCCAGCGCGCGCAAGTGGGGCGGCCCGGCTGGCGTGGGGGTGCTCGCCGTGCGCAAGGGCGCTCGCTGGCGCCAGCCGCTGCCGGCTGGCGGCGGCGATTCTGGCCGCGTGCCCGGCTTTCCTGACGTGCCCGCGATCGTGGCCGCGGCGGCAGCGCTTACTGCATTTCATGCGGAAAGCAGTTCCAGGGACGCTGCGCTCCGCGCGCAGTGCGAGCAGATCAGGTCCGGGGTACTGGCCAGCGTGCCCGACGTCGTCGTGCACGGGGACCCGGTCCGCAGGCTGCCGCATATCGTCACCTTCTCCTGCCTGTATGTCGACGGCGAGGCGCTCGTCACCGAGCTGGACAAGGCCGGCTTCTCGGTCTCATCGGGCAGCTCGTGCGTGTCGGACACGCAGCGGCCCAGCCACGTTCTAGCGGCAATGGGCGTGCTTACCCATGGCAATGTGCGGGTATCGCTTCCGCGTGGCACCCGGCAGCGAGCAGTCGACGACTTCTTGCGGATCCTGCCCGGCGTCGTCGCCCGGCTGCGTGCCGCAGTCGCTGACTGGCCAGACGTGGAGGTAACCGCGTGAGCACCCCGCCGACTGCGCCGCAGGTGCCCGCGTCGGCCCGCGGACCCGCGCTGACGATCGACGCGCTCGGCAAGAAGTGCCCCATCCCGATCATCATGCTGGCCGGGCGTATCGGGGAAGTCCGGGTAGGCGAGCTCGTCGAGGTACTGGCCGACGACCCGGCCGCCAAGACAGACCTCCCTGCCTGGTGCATGATCAAGTCTCACGACTTTGTTGCCAGCACGGACCTGGCGGCCAGCACGGCCCTGACCGCCGGCTGGTCCTTCCTCGTCCGACGCTGTTACTAGCGCAGCGCATCGTGAGTGTCCTTGCCGGCTACTGGTGCGGGGGATCTTCGCTGCTGGTGGCCGGCGGGGCGGTGATGGCGGTGGCGCCGGAGGCGCGGGCGGGGTGGGCGGGCGCTGGCCGGTGCGGGTGAGCGCCCCGGTGCGGGTGTGGATGGCAGGTCGTTCATGGCGGAGCGCCGGTCCTGGTCGTTCCGAGGGACCCGGTGCGGTGCAGAGGCCTGCTCGCCGGTGTCGTCCCCGGCTGGGTTACGGCAGCCGGATCGCTAGTTTGCGGTCCGGGTCCGGGAGTGCGGTCCTGCGTCCTGTGGTGTTATGCGGCTTGCGCGTGGGGTGCTCGGGGTTGGGGGGGCGGCCCGTGGGTGCGTTTGCCGTCGGGGCTGGTGGCGGTGACGGTGGTGTCGGGGTGCAGGGTGATGGCCCAGCCCCAGCGGTGGACGGCGATGAGATGATGAAAACTGCACAAAAGCATCAGGTTGGTGAGGCTGGTGGTGCCGCCCCGGGCGCGGGGCACGATGTGGTGGGGCTGGCAGGCGGCGGAGGGCTGGTCGCAGCCGGGGAACCGGCAGTGCCGGTCGCGGAGGGTCACGGCGCGGCGCAGGTGGCCGGGGATGGTCGGGGTGACGGCGCCGACGTCCAGGGGCAGGGACCGGGACGTGACCGCGGTGCCGGCGCCGGGCAGGTTCTGGCGGAGCAGGGCGGTGAGCCCGGACGGCCCGGACAGCAGGTCCGCGGCGCGGGTGATGATGAGGGCCCGGGCGGCCCGCTGCGCGCGGCGCCTGCGCTCCCCGGCCCGGTCCGCGGCGGCCTGGTCTGCAGTGGCCCGGTCCGCGGCGTCCTGGTCTGCGGCGCTCTGGCCTGCAGTGGCTTGCCGTGCGGTGCCCAGGTCCGCGGGGCACTGGTCTGCGGTGTCCTGTCCTGCTATTCCTTGGCCTGTTGCGCCCCGGCCTGCGGGGGCCTGGCCAGCGTCCGGGTCGCCGAGCAGTGCTGCGGTGAGCTGGTCCAGGACGTCGGGGTCGACGGTGCCGGTGACGGCGGGGGCGATCGCGGCGTCGCAGTCCGCGCCCGGCCCGGCCGGGGCGCACCCCGGCCACCACGGTCCCGCGGCGCCTGCCCCGGCGCCCGTGCCCGTCCCGCCCGTGCCCGTCCCGCCCGTGCTGGCTGCGGTGGCGGCCGCGGCGGCCGTGCCCTCGCCGACGTCACTGCCCGCCTGCCCGCCGGCGTCGCTGCGGGGGTCGCTGCGGGGGTCGCCGGGGTTGCTGGCGGCGCCCCGGGTCCAGGTGGTTTCGGTGGTGTGGGCGGGGTCGGTGGCGCGGAGCTGTTCCAGGGTCATGATCAGCTGGATCTGGGTGGGCTGCCCGGCCCGGTCCGGGATGAACCCCGCGGCGATCAGCCGCCGGCAGGCTTCCTCGAGGGCGTCGTGGTCCCGCTGCCGGCCCGTCCGGGTGTCCTCCGGCCCTGCCCTGGTGCCCAGGGCGTCCAGGACGGCGCGGACCGCCGCGGCGCACTGCGGGGTCAGGTCCCCGTCCAGGCGTCCCGCGCCGCGGAACGTCGTGCCCAGCCGGACCGACCGGTCCCCGAACCCGTCATCCCCCGCCCCCGCCCCGCCAGCGCCGGTGCCGGTGTCAGGGTCAGCGGCGGCGGTGCGGCGCAGTATCTCCTCCGCCAGCGCCCCCAGGTCCGCGAGCGCCGCGCCGCCTGCGGCGGCGGTTACCAGGATCACGTCCGCGGCGGGGCGGGCAGCTTCTGGCAGGACGTCGCTCCAGTCGCAGGCCTGCCGGGCCCACGACGCTGACAGGGTCCCCGCGGCCAGCGCCGCGCGGACCGCGGGGTGCGCGGCCAGGCGCCGGGCCCACCCGGTCGCGGCGGCCGCGGCGCCGCCCGTCACCCGGGTCTGCCAGGCCAGCCACGCCCGCGCGGACGCCTGCCCGTCGGCCTCGAACCCCCGGCCCGCGGTGAACGCCGCCAGGACCGAGGACCGCGCCGCGGTCCGCGCTGACTCGGCGCGTTCCAGGCCGCGCAGCACGTCCGCCTGCTCCCCGGCGCTCAGTGCCGCCGCGTCCGCGGCCGCCAGGAACGCCAGGGCGCCCTCCAGCACCGCAAGCGCCTCCCCCGTGCTGGACGGCAGGCCCGTACTGGAAGGCAGGCCCGTGCTGCCCGGCAGGCCCGCGCTGGCGGGGAAGCCCGTGCTGGCCGGGCCGGGGGTGGCCGGGCCCGTACTACCCGGGCCGGGGGCGGCGGGGAAGCCAGGGGCGGGGGGCTGACCGGGAGTGCACATGTCCGGGAGCCTCCTTCACGGGAGAGCGGGGCTGATCGGTTATGAGTTCGATTATCGCACGCCCTGCTGACAGTCCGCCCCACCGGAACACGCCCGGGGAAAACTTTTCCGGCCATTTTCCGGCGGCGCCGGCGCCCCGGCCGGGATCAGCTTGCGGCGCCGCTTCGCCGTCGGTTAACCGCCGCGGTTCCGCCGCCCCGAAAGACCTGACCGGCGGAACCGCGGACTACCACGCCGCCCCCACCGGCACCACATGATCAACCGGCGGCGCCGCTCACCCGGGCACCTCACCGCCTGGGCCAGCGACGGCAACGACGAGCATCCCGCTAAGCCGCGCCAGGTACCCGGGCGACAACGAGAACCGGGGACCCGCAACGCCTGCGACCCCCCGCCGGGACCTGCACCGACGTGACCCCACCCCACCGACGCGACCCCGCACGCGCCAGCCGCCCCACCGACGGGTCCCGTACCGCCGCCATCACCACCCCGGCGACTACTAGCCATGAACACCACCCGCACCTGCAACCGGTAAGAGACATACGAGATGCTGCACTAGCCGCCACCGTCGTCCGCTGACCGGAACCGGTCGGCGAACCGGGGATCGGACTGCCACCAGGGCGCCTGACCGGGCGCACCCGGCGCGGGCGGCAATTCCCCAGCTTCCTGTGCTTGCCCGGCGTGCTGTGCTTGCCCGGCGTGCTGCACTTCCCCGGCATGCTGTGCATCCTTGGCGTCGAGTTCGGCATCGATCTCGGCAGCCTCTGCCTCGTCTTCCCGGATCATCGCAATGAGCTGGGCGGCCAGGAACGGCAGCCCCACCAGATCGCCGAGGATCCACAGGACGCCCCCGCCGAGTACCTGATCGGTGCTCGGGCTCGGGCCCCAGGGCCGCGCCAGTGCCTGGTAATGAGCTGCCGCGATCAGGTTCTGATCGGCGATCACGGCGATGCCGAGGACGGCATCACCCACTACCTCGGCCGCGGTGATCCACAGCGCCACCAGATAGGGATACGCCTTCGGCACCGGGTCGACCCGCAGCAGCGTCCAGAAGAACACGAAGCCGGGCGCCAGCAAAGCCAGGTACGTGAGCTCGCGGATCAGCGAGCTGCCGAAGCCCGCTGCGTACCAGCCGGTGAAATACAGCAGGAACGGTGTAAGGACGAGGACGGCGGTGCTGATCGCGGGAAAGGTCAGTATCCGGGCGGCCCGGCTCCGGATGAGAGCCTCAACGCCCCGGCCTGGGCCGGGCAGTGCCGCGATGAGGAGCGTGAGCGGCCGTCCCATTGCCAGGAACAACGGAACCACCAGCAGCAGCAGCACCGTCTGCACCGACCGGGCATAGAAAAGCACCCGCTGGTACGCTCCGACCCAGGACATGGTCGCGATCACCGCGAAACCGAGCCCGAGCCCGCAGAAGGCAATGATCCGGCCGACGGGCCAGGCCGCGGCGGACTGGCGCACCCGCCGGACGCCGGCCAGGTAAGCAGCGGCGAGCAGCAGCACCGCGGCGAGCGCCCACGGGTCCAGGGTCCATGCCGTGAACGCCCGGGCGATGGTCAGCTGCACGGGGCCCTGGTATCCGGACGCAAGCAGAGCCATGGCTCACACGCTATCGCGCGGCTCCCGCGGTTGCCGCCGGCGTTACTCGCGCCCGCCTTGAGTGACGCCGGCGCAGCGGCAGGCGGCTGATTGCGCTCACCCTAATAGCTATTTGCGCCCGCCCGTAGTGCTCTAAGCGATTAGATAAGCGAATCGACCAACCCGGAAGGATTGTGCATGCCGCATCTCACTCGGCTGCGGGCAGTCGGCGCCGCGCTCAGCGCTGGCGCGCTGACACTCAGCGGCCTCGCCGCGGCCAGCCCGGCCCTGGCATCTAACCCACGCAGCGCTATCGCGGACACCCACCCGGCGTTCGCTGCCCCGGCGCAGCGCGTCGGCCGCGCGGCGGTTACCGCTGGCAGCGTGACGGCCCGCGTTTACCTGGCCGGCAACACTGCGGGCCTGGCCAGTTTCGACGCTGCTGTTTCCACCCCCGGCAGCCGCCTGTACCGGCATTTCCTCACGCCCGCGCAGCTGCAGAGCAGATACGGCACCACGACGGCGCAGCTCGCGGCGGTGGAGTCCTGGCTGCGCGCCTCGGGCCTGGCAGTGACCTCGGTCCGCAATCAGCTCGCCGGCGGTTACGTCGCGGTCAGCGGTTCGGTGGCGGCCGCCAGCCATGCATTCGCCGTGACGTTCGCGCAGTATCACGTCGCGGGTCAGGGCACTGTCCGGGCACCGATGGAGACGGCCACCGCGCCGAGCGCAGTCGCCAGCTCGGTCCTGACCGTCACCGGGCTCAGTACCGCCCGGCAGACGGCGCGGCCGATGACCGCCGGCTCCGCCGGCACGTCGACCTCAGCGGCCACGGCTCGCACGACGGGCTCAACCGGGCTGCCGCCGCCACCACCGAACTACTGGGTGGCGCGGCCCTGCGCGTCCTACTACTCGCAGCTGATCGCCATCAGCAAGCCCGCCGCCTACGGCAAGCACCAGCCCTGGGCGCTGTGCGGCTACACCCCGCGCCAGGTCCGCGGCGCCTACGGTGTCACCGCGTCCCATGAGACCGGATGGGGTCAGAAAGTGGCCATCGTCGACGCTTACGCCTCGCCGACCATGCTGGCCGACGCGAACGCCTACGCCAAGGTGGTCGGCGACCAGCCGTTCCGGCACGGCCAGTACCAGCAGTACCTGCCGCCGAAGTTCAGCCAGGCTGGCGCGAACCAGTGCGGCGCACAAGGCTGGTACGGCGAGCAGACCCTCGACGTCGAGTCCGTGCACGGCATGGCGCCGAACGCAGACGTAAGGTTCGTCGCCGCGGCGACGTGCCAGGACGCCGACCTTGCCGACGCCCTCGCCTACATCGTGAATAACCGTGTCGCCAGTATCGTCAGCAACTCCTGGGGCGACACCGAGGACGGCGCGACCGGTTTCGTGGACATCTACCACCTGATCTTCGCGGTCGGCGCTGCCGAGGGCATCAGCTTCATGTTCTCCTCCGGCGACAATGGCTACGAGTCACCCGGCCAGAACCCCGCGTCCGACAAGACGCAGGTGGATTACCCCTCCTCGGACCCGTACGTCACCTCGGTCGGCGGTACCAGCCTCGCGATCGGCGCGAAGAACAACTATCAGTTCGAGACGTCCTGGGGCACCGTCCTGGACCCCCTGGGCAAGCGCGGCCGGGCGTGGCAGTACAACCAGCCCGGCCCGTACCCGGCCGGCTTTGCCGGCGGCAGCGGCGGCGGCACCAGCACCCTGTTCCGCCAGCCGGCTTACCAGGCCAACGTCGTCCCCGCGTCGCTGTCGACCCGGTTGCCGACCGGCGCCACGAGCGCGGCGCCGATGCGCGAGGTCCCGGATATCTCCGCCTACGGCGATCCGGCTACCGGGTTCCTGTACGGCGAGACGATCCTGGAACCGAACGGCAAGACCTACGGCTTCGCGCTCAGCAGGGTCGGCGGCACTAGCCTGAGCTCCCCGACCTTCGCCGGGATCGAGGCGGACACCCAGGAGGCAGTTCAGCAAATTCAGGGCAACCGTATCCCGCTCGGGTTCGCCAACCCGCTGATCTACGCCGCCCACACCGCGGCGGGCGGCGCGGCGTATCACGACGTGACCGATCACCCGTTCGGGAATACGCATCTGGCGCAGGTCCGGGTGAATTACACCAATGCCGCCACTAAGGGCGGACCGCTGGTGTACTTCCTGCGGACCCTGGGCATTGACGGGGAGGGCGCGGCCGCACTGCATGCCGTGACCGGCTATGACGACGCGACCGGCGTCGGCTCGCCGAAGAAGTACATCACCACGGCAGCAGCCCTGGCGGCTGGCAAGCTCTGACCGCAGCACGCACGGCGGGGACTGCCGGCCTCGGGCAGTCTCCGCCGTGCGCACCGGGCGTAGCGGGCGCTGGCCCAGGACCCGGTGCGTTAGGGCCGGGCGGTCAGGAACCGGGGTGTCAGGGCCGGTGCCGTCAGGGCCGGGGCCTCAGCTGAAATGACGGCTGATCTCGGCCGCCGCCTGCTGGCCGTAGGCTGCGGCGAACCGCTCGGTTACCTGGGCCGCCTTCAGCGAGTATTCCTGCGTGCCGGTGGTCTCCAGGGCGTGCACGGCGAGCATGTTGCCGAACTGGGCCGCCCGCTCCAGGCTGAGGCCCCAGGCCACCGCAGCGAGGAAGCCGGAGCGAAAGGCGTCCCCTGCGCCGGTCGGTTCCTGCGGGCGCACGTCCGGCAGCGCCGCGACGACTACCGGCGGCTTGCCTGCCTGGTCTACCCGCACTCCGGCCCCGCCGAGAGTCGTCACCCGGACACCCACCTGGCCGGTCAGCTCGTCGGCGGACCAGCCGGTCTTGTGCTCGGTCAAGGTGGCCTCGTACTCGTTGCAGAAAAGGTAGGCAGCGCCGGTCACCAGTCCCCTGGCCTGCTCGCCGTCGAGCCGAGCCAGCTGCCAGGAGGTATCTGCCGCGAACGGGATCCGGTGCTCGCGGCACTGGGCAGTGAAACTCGCCATCGCGTCCGGGTCGCCGGCCCCGATCAGGACCAGGTCAACGTGTCCGGCCAGCTCGCTCAGGTCGATGCGGGCGTCCTCGCTCATCGCGCCGGGGTAGAAGGACGCGATCTGGTTCATGACGGAATCGGTGGTGCCGACGAACCTCGCGGTGTGGTGCAGCTGCGACTCCCGGACTCCGGCGGTGTCCACGCCGTGGTCTTCCAGCCAGGCCCGGTACTCGGCGAAGTCAGCTCCGGCCGTGCCTACCAGCAGCGGCCGCAGGCCGAGGCAGCCCAGGCCGAAAGCAATGTTGGCGGCGACGCCGCCGCGGCGGATGTCCAGGGTATCTACCAGGAAGGACAACGCAATCTTATCGAGCTTGTCCGGCATCAGCTGATCGGTGAACTGGCCGGGGAAAGTCATCAGGTGGTCGGTCGCGATCGATCCGGTCAGGGCAATGCGCACGGGACCATCCTTACGGCGGCGGAACTGCTGAACGCCTGTGACATTACCGCGCCGCGCAGTCCCGCGAGCGAGTCAGTCATGCCGGCGTGCCGCTGCGCGGACAGCAGTCCGGGCTCGGCTGCAGCAGAACACGGGGCAGCAGCGACGCCGCCGGTTTCACCGGGCAGCGCCGCTGCAGCAGATAGTCCTGCCGGTTGCTAGTGGAAGGAGTCGCCGCAGGCGCACGACCCGGTCGCATTCGGATTCTCGATCGTGAATCCCTGCTTCTCGATCGTGTCCATGAAGTCGATGGTGGCACCGCCGAGGTACGGAACGCTCATCTTGTCGGTGACAACCTGCACGGCGCCGAAAGCAGTGACGACGTCCCCGTCCATCTCCCGCTCGTCGAAGTAGAGCTGGTAGCGCAGACCCGAGCAGCCGCCCGGCTGCACCGCGATCCGGAGCCGCAGGTCGTCGCGGCCCTCCTGCTCCAGCAGGCCGCTCACCTTAACCGCGGCGGCCTCGGTGAGGGCAATGCCCTGCGTGGTGGCCTGGTCCTGAACTGTCATCTGCTAGCTCCCGCGCCCGACGGGCCGCGCCCGGACGGCGCAGCTTGATCTGTGTTGTTAACCATAAGCCCTGGCCGTGCATTCCGGCCGCCTGGCCCGCGCGACGGGCAGCGGGCCCGGAGTGTCGCGGACCACAGCGATCCGGGCTGCAGCAGGGGCGGCCGGGCACGTATGATGACTATCGTCAGTTCGACGATAAGTATTCTCCGATTCGAGGTTCCATGACCACTACAGCGCATCAGACGGGCGGCCGCGCCGCGCTGCCCCTGCTCCTGCTCGGCGCGGGCGCTGATCCTGGCTCGGAGAAGGGGGTCGCGTGCCCGGGCGAGCTGCCGCCCGCCTCGGATCCGTCCCTCGTCCGCCGGGCGCGCCAGGCCAGGGCCGCCCTGGGCGACCGCGCGCTGATTCTCGGCCACCACTACCAGCGCGATGAGGTCATCCAGTTCGCCGACGTAACCGGCGACTCTTTCAAGCTGGCGCGGGAGGCGGCGGCGCGGTCCGACGCCGAGTACGTAGTGTTCTGCGGCGTGCACTTCATGGCCGAGTCCGCTGACATAGTGTCGGCTCCCGGTCAGCGGGTCATCCTGCCCGACCTGGCGGCCGGATGCTCGATGGCCGACATGGCGACCTACGACCAGGTCGAGGAATGCTGGGAGACGCTGACGGACCTCGGGTTCGCCGACCAGGTGGTCCCCGTCACCTACATGAACTCCTCAGCCGACATCAAGGCATTCACCGGCCGTCACGGCGGCACGGTCTGCACGTCATCCAATGCCCGGCGCGCCGTGGCCTGGGCACTGGGTAAGGGCCGCAAGGTACTGTTCCTGCCCGATCAGCACCTCGGCCGCAACACCGCCGTGCTGGAGCTGGGGATGAGCATCGGCGACTGCGCGGTCTGGGACCCGCAGCTTCCGGGCGGCGGTCTGGACGCCGCTGAGATAGCAGCAGCGACCATGCTGCTGTGGCGCGGTCACTGCTCGGTGCACGGCCGGTTCACCGTCGGCTGCGTCGATGCGGTGCGGGCTCGGGTGCCCGGCGTCAACGTGATCGTGCATCCTGAGTGCGTGCATGAGGTGGTTCTCGCCGCGGACCAGGTCGGCTCGACCGAGAAGATCATCTCAACGATCGAGCAGGCTCCGTCCGGCTCTGCCTGGGCGGTGGGAACCGAGCTCAACCTGGTACAGCGGCTGGCGGCCGGCAACCCGGACAAGCGGGTGGTGTTTCTCGACAAGACGGTGTGCTACTGCTCCACGATGAACCGGATCGACCTGCCGCACCTCGTCTGGGCCCTGGAGTCCCTCGTCGCCGGGACAGTCGTCAACCAGATCACCGTGGAACCCCGGACCGCGCAGCAGGCGCGCACCGCACTTAACCAGATGCTGGCGCTACCCTGACGCCACGGCCGCGCGCGCCGGCACCAGGACGCTGCCGCCGGGGCCGCCACTGGCATACCGGGCGGCCTAGAGGCCGGGGGCACCCCAGACGGGGAACCAGCGGCTCAGGTCGGGCTCGACCTTAAGATCGTCGGTCAGCACGCCGCGGATCTGCAGCTCCACCGCATTATCCCGGCGCTGCCCCGGCTGCGGGGCGAACGGGTAGAAGGTGCCGCGCTTGTAGAGGTAGACCAGGCCCAGACGGCGGCCAGCGGAGTCACGGCAGCTCAGGATCGTGCACAGCAGCTGCGGTCCGAAGCCGCCGCTTTGCAGCGAGGAGTTCACCGCGTGCAGGTCGGTGACCAGCCCGCCGATATCGTCGGGGGAATGCGTGCAGACCAGCCAGGTGAACCCGAAAGAGTCAGCGGACACCTGCACCGGCGCCGTGTTGTCCCCCATGTTGAGCAGCGCCCGGACATCGTTCTCGATCTCGCTGAATGCCTTGCCCTCCGGGGCGCGGAAGCACACCGAGCCGGCGCCTGTCGGCCGGTAGTCGGTCGCCGCCTCGAGCGTGATCGCTGCTGACGGCAGTGCGAACAGCTGATCCAGGTTCGGCGGCACCGGCTTAGTGCGGCCAAGCAGCGCGTCCAGGAATCCCACCTGCTACCTCCGTGCCTCCGGCGAGCTGATCAGCCCTTGCCGAGCTGCTTGGAAATCTTGTCCAGCTCGTTCAGCCGCTTCTGCAGCGACGGGTGCGTGGAGAAGATCGCCGAGAGGCTCTTCTCGCCAGCGCGCCGGGAGAAAGCGGGCGCGAAAAAGAACGCGTTCAGCGGCTCGGCCTTGCGCAGGTCCTGCACCGGGATCCGGGACATTTCGCCGGTAACCTTCACCAGCGCGCTGGCGAGCGCTGACGGCTGGCCGGTGAGCAGCGCACCGGACCGGTCTGCGGACAGCTCCCGGTACCTCGACAGCAGCCGGATCAGCAGGAAGCTGATCGCGTAGACCACCATGCCGACCACCATCACGACCAGGACGACCGGCAGTGCGCCGCCGTTGTTGTTGTTGTTATTGCCGCGGCCGCCGCCGCGTCCGCCGCCACCGAAAAGCTCGGAGTAGAAGGCGAACCGGACGAGCAGCGCGGCCACGATGCCCAGGAACGACGCGATCGTCATGACCGCGACGTCCTTGTGCGCAACATGCGACATCTCGTGTGCCAATACGCCCTCAAGCTCGTTCGGCTCGAGCCGCTGCAGCAGTCCCTCGGTAACGCAGACCACCGCGACCTTGCTGCTGCGGCCGGTCGCGAAGGCGTTGGGCATCTGGCCGGGCGCGATGGCGACCCGCGGCTTGGGCATGTCGGCGAGCGCGCAGAGCCGGTCGATGACGCCGTGCAGCTGCGGCGCCTGCTGCGGGGTCACCAGCCGCGCCCCCGCGGTCCTCAGCGCGATCTTGTCTGACCAGTAATACGACCCGAAGGCCATCGCCAGGGCGATCAGGACGACGAACACGATGATGCCGCCGCCGTTGGCCGAGCTGCCGTTCAGGCCGCCGCTGTGACGATTGCCGTAATAAAACAGCGCAAAGTACAGCGCGATGACGAACCCGGTGAAGACCAGCCCGAGCAGGAACATCGTCGCGCCCATGCGGGCGATCAGGCCCCGGTCCGTCGCGTAGCGAGTGCGCGCCATCTGCGGCGCCTCCCTTTTCCTTGCGGCTCACGAAGCGAGCCGTGCATACTTCATTACATCTCAGCCGCCCCGGTGCTCGCGCATGGCATGCTCGCGCATCGCTGGTCGGCCACCCAGCACAACGGGAAACCGGGCGCGCTCGTTCCCCGGCAGCTGCGTGCCGCTGCGGGAGCCTGCCCCGTCGCCGGCTCGTCCCCGCCGCGGGTACCGCCGCTCCGGTCAGCCGGACTCAGCCGGGGATGAGGCCCTCGTCCGTCATCAGCTTGCGGACGTCGCTCATGCTGGCGTCCGCCTGCGGCACAATCAGCCGGGACGGTTCCAGCAAGGCGTCATCGGCCGGCGTGCCCAGCTCCCGCAGCCGCCCGAGCAGGGCACCCAGGGCAGCGCGGAAAGCCGCCTCGTCGCCGCGCTCGACCGCGTCCTCGAGGTGCGCGTCCAGCTCGTTAAGCTCAGCCGCGGCCGAGTCGTCAACCTGCAGCTGCCCCTCGCCGAGGATGCGGATGATCACGAGACCTCGCCAGCGGGCGGCTTTTCCGCGGGCGGCGCGGCGTGCGCGGACCGGCTGCCGGCCGCAGGGTCGGCGGCGCCCTCCAGCTCCCTGGTGGCGCTGCCCTGACCGAGCTCGGCTTTCATCCGGTCCAGCTCGGCATCCACTCCGTGGGTGCCGCCCATCCGGTCCAGCTCAGCCTGAATGTCGTCCCGCGGACCGCTGACGACATCCTCGAGGGCCCCTGATGCCATCAGCTCGTCGATCGCGCCCGCGCGGGCCTTCATCTGCTCGGTCTTGTCCTCGGCCCGCTGGACCGCCATGCCGACATCGCCCATCTCCTCAGAGATGCCGGTGAAGGCCTCGTTGATCCGGGTCTGCGCCTCGGCCGCGGTGTAGGTGGCCTTGATGGTCTCCTTTTTGACCCGGAAGGCATCTACCTTGCTCTGCAGCCGGCTCGAGGCCGTGGTGAGCTTCTCTTCCTCGCCTTGCAGCGAAGCGTATTGCGTCGATAGACCGGCCAGCTGGGCCTGCACGCCCGCTTTGCGGCCCAGTGCCTCGCGCGCGAGGTCCTCCCGGCCGGCCGCGAGGGAGTCCCTGGCCTGCCGGTCGAGCTTGTCCGCCGACTGCTCCAGCGTGTTCATCTGCAGCTCAACCCGCTTGCGCGAGGTGGCGACGTCCGCCACGCCGCGGCGGACCTTCTGCAGCAGCTCCAGCTGTGTCTGGTAGGAGTAGTCCAGGATCTCCCGAGGATCTTCCGCCTTGTCCAGGGCCTTGTTGGCCTTGGCGCGGAAGATCGTCGAGACCCGCTTCATGACGCCCATAGGCGCAACCATCCCCTCAAGTCTTTACCCGCTTAGTACCCCGCCGCCATCCGGTGCTACCGCATTGCGGGGCGCCGCTAACTGGCCTGCCGTAATGGGCAGTGGGCCATATCAGCAGGTGCTGCTGCGCTCCAGCCTACGACGGCCAAAGCGGCCGTCACTACGAAGGTATCGGGCTGCCGGGGATGAGCGGGTAAGGCTGCCGCTCAGCGCGTCCCGCAACCCGCGACTGGCGGTTTGCGGGTGTTGTCCCGGTAGGCTGAGCAGGTGCTCAGACGACGCAGTACCGACGCTCCTGACGTGCTCGATCAGGCTCCGGCAGCCCGGCAAGACCGCGACGACGACACGCCGGCGGCCGACGGCGGCCGCGCCGGGCTGACGCCGGGTAAGGGCAAACCTACGCCCAAGCGCAGTGCGGCCCAGCAGCAGCGGCGGCACCCGCAGGCACCCCCCGCTTCCGGCCGCAAGGGCGCGACGGCGGCCGGCGGCTCGAAGGCGCAGGTGCGAGCCGAGCGAATGCGCCGCAATGAGGCAATGCGGCGCGGCGAGGACTGGGCACTCCCCCGCAAGGACCAGGGCAAGGTACGGGCCCTCGCCCGTGACTTCGTCGACTCCCGCCGGTCAGTCAGCGAGTTTTATCTTTTCGCCGTGGGCGCGCTCTTCCTCATGCTGATCATTCCTGGCCTCAAGAGCACGGTCATCTTGCAATACGTTCAGTATGTGATTCTTGTCCTGTTCGTGGTGGTCGCCGGTGAGGGCTGGCTGACCGGGCGCAGGGTGCTGCGGCTGGTCCAGCAGCGGCATCCGGGTGAGAGCACCCGCGGCGTCCGGTTGTACGCGGCGCTGCGAAGCACCCAGTGGCGCAAACTGCGGTCGCCGGCGCCGCGGGTGAAACTGGGCCACAAGCTCTGACGGCAGTGTGAGCCCCTGGCCGCTGATGAATACAGCCCTGGCCGCTACTGGGCGGCCGGGTGCAGGCTCATCGGGCCGTAGACGAACTTGCCGTCGTCCAGCAAGGTCACCTGATCGACGCCGACCGCCAGCAGGCCCTGCCAGTTCTCGCCCACCCAGCTCTCCGCGTCACCCTGGCTGGTGAACGCCTCTTGCGGCAGGTTAGCCGCCGTTGCCGCCGAGCCGTCTGCCTTTTCGTACTGCCAGGTCCAGGTCATGCCACGCCTCACTGGTTAGGATCGGGCCGGTCAACAGGCGGCTCATACTACTGCCGCGCACCAGGCGCACCGTGAGGACTTAAGGGTATGGATGTTCTGCTGGCCGGAACGGGCGGCGCGGCCGGCTGGCCGGAGCAGGGGTGCAGCTGTGCCTCGTGCGGCCGGGCCAGCTCCGGGCCGCCCCGGGCGCCGGGCCGGGTGCTGGTCGACGCGGTGCTGGAGATAGCGGCAGGCCGCCCCCCGGCGCCGGTCGCGGCAGCCGCCGGCACCGGCACCGGCGCCCCCGCCAGCGCCGGCCGGAGCCACCGGTTCGCACCGGTGCCAGGCGGCTGGGAGATAACCGGGCCGGACGGCGCCAGGCTGCTGCTGGCGGCCGGCCCCGGGCAGGTGCCACGGCCGCCGGACGGCGCGGCGCCGTATGACATCGCGCTGCTCGACCTGCTGACCTGCCCCGCGCAGCTGGGCGAGCTGCGGTCCCGGCGGCTGGCGGGCACGCGGACTGTCGTCGCTGCCCTTTACGCTGACCACCGGATCACCTCCGCTGCCGAGCTGGCCCGGCGGTGCGAGCTGTGGGACGTGCGCGCTCCGGCCGACGGCCTCAAGCTGGCCGCCGCAGCCGGAACCGGAACCGCAGCCGGAACTGGAACCGCAGCCGGAACTGGAACCGCAGCCGGAGCCGGGCAGGCAATCCCGCCCGGCGGCCCGGCGGCGCCCTGGCGGCCCGGCCGCGGCCGGGTGCTGCTGCTGGGCGGTGCGCGGTCCGGCAAGTCAGCTGAGGCCGAGCTGCGCCTGGCGGGTGAGCCGCAGGTCACCTACCTGGCCGCAGGCCCCTGGCCGCAGGGCTCCGGAGCCGGCGACACGTGGATCGGCCCGGACGGCGCCGAGGACCGGGAATGGGCGCAGCGCGTCGCCGCGCACCGGGCCAGCCGGCCGCAGTGGTGGCAGACAGTGGAAAGCACCGATGTGGCGGGCATGCTGCGTTCGGCCTCGGGGGCCCTTCTGATCGACGGGATCGGCACCTGGCTGGCCGCGGCGCTGACGGAATCCGGTGCCTGGGCCGAGGACGCCGACGGCGGGAACGAGGACGCCGGCAACGGGAACGAGGACGCCGGCAACGGCAGCGCTAGTCGCAGCGGCCAGAAGGGGGCCCGGCAGCTAATCGCCGGCCGGGTCGCCGATCTTGTCGCCGCATGGCGGCAGACCAGCGCGCACGTGGTGGCGGTCAGCGACCAGGTCGGCTCGGGCGTGGTACCGGGCAGCCCGGCCGGCCGGCTGTTCCGGGACCAGCTGGGCTGGCTGAACCAGCGGCTGGCCGCCGAATCCGAGCAGGCCTTGCTAGTGGTCGCCGGGCGGGTTACCATCCTTCCGAGTTGATCAGTAATCTGGACCAATCACGGCTTCGCACCGCGAACGCCGCGAGATGGCGGCCGGAACTGTACAGTTCTAGCTGTGCCGGGCCTGTGAGCAGGACGCCCGCCGGAGGCGCCGCAGGCCTGACCGGTAATCGGGGTGGTGACGACAGTGACGCGCGTTGTCGTCGTGGGTGATCTGATGACGGACACGGTGGCACATGCCGCGCTGCCGCTCGCCAAGGGCAGTGATACGCCGGCTGTCGTCACTATGCACGGCGGCGGCTCCGGCGCGAACATTGCCGCCTGGCTCGCGGTCGACGGCGCCGAGGTGGCTTTCGTCGGCCGCCGGGGCGCTGACATCGCCGGCCGGAACCGGGATATGGAACTGATGGGCTACGGCGTCGACGCCCGGCTGGTGATGGACCCGGAACGGCCGACCGGCACCTGCGTGGTGATGGTCACGCACCGCGGCGACCAGACGATGATGTCCGACCCGGGGGCTAATGCCGCGCTGTCGCCCGATGATCTGCCCAAGGACCTCTTCACGCCTGGTAGCCATCTGCACCTGTCCGGCTACTCGCTGCTGAACGAAGGCTCCCGCACCGCAGCGCTCGCCGCCCTGGACTACGCACTGCGGGCCGGGATGAGCGTCTCCGTTGACGGCGCGTCGTCAGCGCCGCTGGACCGGGTCGGCGCGGAGCCGTTCCTGGAGATGACCAACGGCGCCGCGCTGCTGTTCGTTAACATCGACCAGGCGCTGGTGCTGACCGGCCGGGACGAGCCCGAGCAGGCCGCCCGGGTGCTCAACGCCTGGTACCCGCAGGTGGTGCTGAAGCTCGGCGCCGACGGCGCGATGTATTACGCGAACGGCCGGCCTGACCCGGTCCGGGTGCCCGGCCCCCCCATCGAGCGAATTGTGGACGGGACCGGGGCAGGCGATGCTTTCTGCGCTGGTTTCCTGCCCGCGTGGCTGGACCGCAAGCCTCCCGGCGAGGCGCTGGCGGCCGGCTGCCGGCTTGCCGCCCAGGCCCTCGGCATCGTCGGAGCCCGGCCCGCGCTCTGAGCGAGGGGCCGACGGGGCGCGGCCGGGCCGCTTCGGCCATACTTAGCGGCCATCATGACTGACTACCTTGACCAGCTGTTCTCGCTGCGCGGGCGGACCGCGGTGGTTACCGGCGGCAGCTCGGGCATCGGCCACGGGATCGCGCTGGCGCTGGGCCGGGCCGGAGCCCGGCTCGTGCTGGTCGCCCGCCGCCCGGAGGTGCTGGCCGCGGCTGCTGCCGGGCTGGCCGCGGCGGGCTGCCGCGCCGACTGGATCAGCGCCGATCTCGGCGACCGGGCGCAGCTCGAACGGGCCGCCGGGCAGGCAGCGGACCGCTTCGGCGAACCGGACGTCCTGGTCAACTGCGCCGGCCTCAATCTGCGGCCGCCGCTGGCGGAACTGACTTCGGCGCAGTGGGACCAGCTCCTCGCCGTCAACCTGACGGCGCCTTTCCTGCTCGGCCAGCGATTCGGGCCGTCGATGGCGGCGCGCGGCTGGGGCCGCATTGTCAATATCGGCTCGCAGCAGTCCGTTCGCGCGTTCGGCAACAGCGGCGGGTACGGCGCGGCCAAGGCCGGCCTGGTCGCCTTGACCCGGTCGCAGTCCGAAGCCTGGGCACCGAGCGGCGTGTGCTGCAACGCGATCGGGCCCGGTTTCGTGGCGACGCCGCTGACTGCCGCGGTCACGGCCGACCCGGCCGCGGCGGCCGCGCTTGCGGCGCGCACCATGACGGGGCGCAACGGGGTGCCAGCGGACTTCGCCGGGGTGGCCGTGTTCCTCGCCAGTCCGGCCAGCGATTACGTCACCGGCCAGTTCGTCTGCGTGGACGGCGGGTTCTCGGCTAGCTGAGACCGGCGCGCGGCTGCTGTCCGCGGGCGGCACAATGGCGGGCATGGCCAGACGCACCACGACAACTCCGCCGCCCGAGGACTTCGACGAGAACATCGTCGACATTGATGTTACCGACGAGATGCGCGGCAGCTTCCTGGAGTACGCCTACTCGGTGATCTACCAGCGGGCGCTGCCGGACGCGCGGGACGGGCTCAAGCCCGTGCAGCGCCGGATCCTGTACCAGATGAGCGAGATGGGGCTGCGGCCCGACCGCGCGCACGTCAAGTGCGCCCGGGTGGTCGGCGAGGTGATGGGCCGCCTGCACCCGCACGGCGACGGCGCGATCTACGACACGCTGGTGCGGATGGCGCAGCCGTGGGCGATGCGGCTGCCGCTGATCGACGGGCACGGCAACTTCGGCTCGCTCGGCGGCGACGACTCGGCGGCCGCGTACCGCTACACCGAGGCGCGGCTGTCGGCTGCGGCGCTGGAGATGGTGGCCTCGATCGACGAGGACACCGTGGAATTCCAGCCGAACTACGATGGCCAGGAGACCGAGCCGCAGGTACTGCCGGCCGCGCTGCCCTGCCTGCTGGTGAACGGGGCGGCCGGAATCGCGGTCGGGATGGCCACCAGCATGGCGCCGCACAACCTGGGCGAGGTGATCGCGGCGGCCCGGCACCTGATTGCCCACCCGGCCGCGGACCTGGAAACGCTGATGCGGTTTGTTCCCGGCCCGGACCTGCCCACCGGCGGCAAGATCGCCGGGCTGGCGGGGATCCGGGAAGCCTACGAGACCGGCCGGGGCGTCTTCCGGATCCGGGCCACGGCCCGGATCGACCAGATCACCCCCCGCCGGACCGGGATCGTGGTCACCGAGCTGCCCTACGGGGTAGGGCCGGAAAAGGTGGTGGCCAGGATCAAGGACCTGGTCAGCGCCAAGAAGCTCAGCGGCATCGCCGACCTGAAAGATCTTACCGACCGCCACCGCGGCCTGCAGCTGGTGATCGAGGTACGCAGCGGCTTTCACGCCGAGGCCGTGCTGGCCGAGCTGTACCGGCTGACGCCGATGGAAGAGACGTTCGGCATCAACAACGTTGCCCTGGTCGAGGGCAAGCCCCAGGTCCTGGGCCTGCGCGAGCTGCTGGTGATCTACGTCGAGCACCGGCTGGAGGTCGTGCGCCGCCGCACGGCGTTCCGCCGGGCGAAACGGGCTGACCGGCTGCACCTGATCGACGGCCTGGTCATCGCGCTGCTCAACATCGACGAGGTCATCGCGGTGATCCGCGCCAGCGACGACGCGGCTACCGCGAGGGACCGGCTGATAACAGCATTCGACCTGTCGGCGATCCAGGCCCAGTACATCCTGGACACTCCGCTGCGCCGGCTGACCCGCTTCGACCGGATAGAACTAGACCGCGAAAAGGAGACGCTGCAAACTGAGATCGCCGAGCTGACCGGAATCCTCGACTCCGACCAGCGGCTGCGCGACGTCGTCTCGGCGGAGCTGGCCAGCGTCAGCGAGCGGTTCGCCACCCCGCGCCGGACGGTGCTGCTGGAAGGCGGGGGCGCCCCGGCCGCCCGGTCCGCCACCGTGCCGCTGGAGGTCGCCGACGACCCGTGCACGGTGCTGCTGTCCGCCGCGGGCCTGCTGGCGCGCACGGCAGCCGGCGCCATCCCCGGCTCCGCCCCGGCTGAGACTCCGGCGGACGAGCGCGGCAGCGGCAAGCGCCCCGCCGGCCAGCAGGGCGGCAGCCAGCCGGGCACCGGCCCGCGCGGGGCGCACGACGTGATCACCGCCACGGTCCGGACGTCGGCGCGCGGCACCGTCGGCGTGCTGACCTCGCTCGGCCGGCTAATCCGGCTGGGCGTGCTGGAGCTGCCGGCCATCCCGCCGAGCGCGCACTCACCCGGCCTGTCCGGCGGCGCGCCGGTCGCCGAGTTCGTCGGCACCGAGAAGGGCGAGACCGTGGTCGCCATCGTGGCGGCGGACGCGACCGCGGCCGGAGCCGGCCTGGTGCTGGGCACAGCGGCCGGGGTAGTCAAGCGGGTCGCGCCGGATTACCCGCAGAACGCCACCGACTTCGAGGTGATCGCGCTGAAAGACGGGGACCGGGTAGTCGGCGCGGTCCAGCTGGCCAGCGAAGACCAGGACCTGGTCTTCATCAGCAGCGACGGCCAGCTGCTGCGCTTCGGCGCCGCGGCCGTCCGGCCGCAGGGCCGCAGCGCGGGCGGAATGACCGGGATCCGGCTGGCGCCGCGGGCTTCCGTGGTCTGGTTCGGCGCGGTCGATCCGGGCCCGGCGCCGGAACCGGCAGCGGCCGGAACCGGGGATGCCGGAACCGGGGATGCCGGAGCGCGGGGCGCGCCCGTGGTGGTGACGGTCGCCGGCAGCGCCAGCGCGCTGCCGGGGACGGCGGCCGCCACGGTCAAGGTAACCCCTTATGCCGAGTACCCGCCCAAGGGCCGGGGCACCGGCGGGGTTCGCTGTCACCGGTTCCTCAAGGGCGAGGACGCCCTCGTGCTGGCCTGGGCCGGGGCCGGGCCTGCCCTGGGCGCGACCGAGACCGGGGCACCGGTCGGCCTGCCAGCCCCGGCAGGCCGCCGGGACGGCTCGGGCGAGCGTGTCCGCCAGCAGCTCGCGGCCATCGGCGGCGCGACCCCCCCGCAGTAGGTGCGCCCCCTACCTTCTTGGATGGGGCCGGACCAGCAGAGTGCCGACTCGGGAAGTCCGGCGGTGCCGGCCCGGCTCATTGCCCCCTGCAGCTGGTATGGCCTGGGGGGTTGCCCCCGGCACGGTCGGTGCGTGAAGCTCTGATCCAGCACTAGCCGAGGAAGGGACGCATGCCGACTGACCACCCCGGCCTTACCGAGGACGAGGTCCTCGCTCACGGCGGCTGGCACCCCCGCTACGCCCGCGCCCTCGCCGTAGCCAGCGACGGCGACTACGGTTTCGCACTCGTCGACGGGAACGGAGACGGCGCCGAACTCGAAGCTGAAATGTGGGAATGGGACAACGGGACCTGGGCCAGCGCAGGCTCCTCCGGCGCATGCTCGCTCGACGAAGTCGGCCCCGTGCAAACCGGGGACAACATCGGCAACGCCTACTTCGCCTACGGCAGCGCCCCCGGACGCCAGTTGATCACGATCAGCTTCGATGGGCACCTGCACCAAGTCCCCGTCAGCCAGCACGGAATCTGGGCCTTCATCAAGGTCCGCACCGACCTCCACGGCCACGGATTTCCGTCCCCCGCGGCTTGACAAGAACACCGGGACACCGCGCAGTAGCAGCCCGGTCGTGCCCGCCAGGCGGCAGCGGCCTGCGGCCGTGCGGCGCCGGGCACCGGCCCGCAGCGGGCGCAGCGGCCTGCGCGGGATCAGGTATCGATGCGGGCGGGGTCGAGTTCAGCGGCGCCGGCCACGATGAAGTCCCGTCGCGGCGCCACCTCGCTGCCCATCAGCAGGGCGAACATTTCCCCGGCCGCGGCCGCGTCCTCGATCCGGATCCGGCGCAGGGTACGGTGCCGCGGGTCCATCGTCGTCTCGGCGAGCTGCCCGGCGTCCATCTCGCCCAGGCCCTTGTAGCGCTGCGGCGGTTCCTTCCAGCGCTGGCCCTTGCGCCCGAGCTCCAGTATCGTGCGCTGCAGCTCGCCGTCGGAGTAGGTGTAAATGTACTTCCGCTGTCCCTTGCGCGGGCTGGTCAGCTCGATGCGGTGCAGCGGCGGCACGGCGGCGAACACCCTGCCCGCGTCCACCATCGGCCGCATATAGCGGTGGAACAGCGTCAGCAGCAGGCAGCGGATGTGCGCGCCGTCGACGTCGGCGTCCGCCATGAAGATGACCCGCTGGTACCGGGCCGCGTCCAGGTTGAACGCGCTGCCCGAGCCCGCTCCGAGCACCTGGATGATCGCCGCGCACTCGGTGTTCTTGAGCATGTCCGCGACGGATGCCTTCTGCACGTTGAGAATCTTGCCGCGGATCGGGAGCAGTGCCTGGAACTCCGAGTCCCGGGCTGTCTTGGCGGTACCGAGCGCTGAGTCACCTTCGACGATGAACAGCTCGCTGCGGTCATCCGCGGACCGGCAGTCGACCAGCTTGGCCGGCAGCGCGGATGTGGCGAGCGCAGATTTCCGCCGCTGGTTCTCGCGGTGCTCGCGGGCGGCGATCCGGGTCCGGGCGGCGGAAACCACCTTGTCCAGTACCGCCCGGGCCTGCTGCTTGCTGCCGCGGGCCTGGCCGTCGAGGAAGGCGCGCAGCTCGGCGGAGACGACCTGGGTGACGATCCTGGTCGCCGCCGGGGTGCCCAGCACCTCCTTGGTCTGGCCCTCGAACTGCGGCTCGGGCAGCCGCACGGCGATCACGGCCGTGAGTCCCTCGGCTACGTCGTCCCTGGTTACGGGCTCGTCACCGGCCTTCAGCAGGCGCTGCGCGCGCAGCTGCTCGTTCAGCGTGCGGACCAGCGCCCGCTCGAAGCCGGTGACGTGGGTGCCGCCCTTGGGTGTCGCGATGACGTTGACGAAGGACCTGGTGACCGAGTCGTAGCCGGCGTCCCAGCGGAGGGCGACGTCGACGGCCAGCTCGCGTTCGACCTCGGTGGGAATCAGGTGCCCGGCCTCGTCGATTACCGGGACTGTCTCGGCGAACGTGCCGGAGCCGGTGAGCCGGACGACATCGGTTACCGGCGTTCCCGCCGACAGGTGCGCGCAGAACTCGCTGATGCCGCCGGCGAACTGGTACTGAGCCTCGCGCTGGGCCGGCTCCGCGTCGCGGGCCGCCCGCTCGTCCGACACGGCGATGGTCAGGCCGGGCACGAGGTAGGCCGTCTGCCGGGCCCGCTGCGCCAGCGCGTCGAAGCTCAGCTCCGCGCCAGGCACGAATACCTGCCGGTCCGGCCAGAACCGGATCCGGGTTCCGGTCAGTGTCCGGGCGACGCGCCGGACCCGGCGCAGGCCGGGGCCGGGCTCGAAGTCCGTGTCCGGTCCGGGGCCGGCGAAAGTGCCCGGCGCGCCGCGGCGGAAACTGGCGGCCCATTCGGCGCCTTCACGGTCAACCTGAACGTCGAGCCGCCCGGATAGCGCGTTGACTACCGAAGCGCCGACGCCGTGCAGGCCGCCGGAGGCGGTGTAGGACCCGCCGCCGAACTTGCCGCCGGCGTGCAGCCGGGTCAGGACCAGCTCGACGCCGGTGAGGCCGGTTCTCGGCTCCACGTCGACCGGGATGCCGCGGCCGTCGTCGCGGACCTCGGCGGAGTCGTCGGCGTGCAGGATCACCTCGATCCGGGTACAGTGGCCCCCGAGGGCTTCGTCGACAGAGTTATCGAATATCTCCCATAGGCAGTGCAGTAGCCCGCGACCGTCAGTTGAGCCGATATACATTCCGGGCCGCTTGCGCACAGCCTCCAGGCCCTCGAGCACGGTAAGGTGACGCGCCGAGTAACCCTCCGCGGCACTCCCGGGCGCGGCACGGCCGGGCGGGGCGGTCGCGGGCATGGCAGTCACAAGTTCTCCTCAGCCGGGATGGTGCTACTGGCGTAACTGCAGGGCCTCAGGGCAGACTAGCCGTCCGTGCCGGATGACCGGGGCAGGCACTCCGGTGACGTATCCGGCGGGGCGGGACAAGGCACTCACTGTGACAGAGGGTTATGTATAGTAACGCAGAGAGACAAATCTGTTCGCTTATGGCGGACGGACCGCCGGCATGGGATGACAGATGGCCGGTGAGATGTTGTGATGCCATGAAGGAACACAAGTTGCACGGCCTGACGGCAGAGACGCCGGACAGGCCGGAGGCTAGGGAGGCGACATGTCCGGAGCTATAGCCCCAACGAAGCCGCTCAAAGCCAGCGACTTGTGCGACCGGTGCGGCGCACCCGCATACGTGCGGGTCCTGCTGCCCGGCTCCGGCGAGTTGCTGTTCTGTGCTCACCACAACCGGCAGCACGCCGATGCGCTGGCGAAGATCGCGGTTCAGATTCAGGACGAGACAGCACGGCTGCTGGCCAAGCCGTCATCTGACTCCCGCTGACGTACCGGCCGGGCCCGGCTATCGGGCCCGGCGGGAGGACTGCAGCGCGGGTAGCCGGCGGCTCAGCGGTCATCTGAACGCGGCATCGACGCCGCCCGATCAGTTCTTCCTCGCACCGTAAAAGGTCAGGACGCTGACTTCGCCCGATGGGCCGTCAGCGTCCTGACCTTTTGATCGCCGGTCATCCTGGCCTGGCCGGCCGCGCTCTAGTCCAGGTAGTCCCGCAGTACCTGGGACCGGGACGGGTGCCGCAGCTTGGACATGGTCTTGGACTCGATCTGCCGGATCCGCTCCCGGGTCACCCCGTAGACCTTGCCGATCTCGTCCAGGGTCTTCGGCTGCCCGTCGGTCAGGCCGAATCGCATCGAGACCACCCCGGCCTCGCGCTCGGACAGCGTGTCCAGGACCGAGTGCAGCTGCTCCTGCAGCAGCGTGAAACTGACAGCCTCACCCGGCTGGATCGCCTCGGAGTCCTCGATCAGGTCGCCGAACTCACTGTCGCCGTCCTCGCCGAGCGGCGTGTGCAGCGAGATCGGCTCCCGGCCGTATTTCTGCACCTCTATTACTTTTTCCGGCGTCATGTCCAGCTCTGCCGCGAGCTCTTCGGGGGTCGGCTCGCGGCCCAGGTCCTGCAGCATCTGCCGCTGCACGCGGGCCAGCTTGTTGATGACCTCCACCATGTGCACCGGGATGCGGATCGTCCTGGCCTGGTCGGCCATCGCCCGGGTAATGGCCTGGCGGATCCACCAGGTGGCGTAGGTCGAGAACTTGTAGCCCTTGGTGTAGTCGAACTTCTCCACGGCGCGGATCAGGCCCAGGTTGCCTTCCTGGATCAGGTCGAGGAACAGCATGCCCCGGCCGGTGTACCGCTTGGCGAGCGAGACCACCAGCCGCAGGTTCGCCTCCAGCAGGTGGTTCTTGGCCCGTCTGCCGTCCTCGGCAATCCACTGCAGGTCGAACCGCTGCTCCGGGCGCAGATTACGGCCGTCGGCGAGCTTCTCCTCGGCGAACAGCCCTGCCTCGATGCGCTTGGCGAGCTCGACTTCCTGCTCGGCGTTGAGCAGCGGTACCTTGCCGATCTGCTTCAGGTAGTCCTTGACCGGGTCGGACGTCGCGCCGGCGACGGCAACCTGGGCAGCGGGCAGATCCTCGTCGTCATCGCCGTAGACGAAGGTCTCGTCGTCGCTCTCCTCGCCGGCCGGCTTGGCAGCCTGGCCGGCCACGATCACGACCGCGGCAGCGCCCTCGGCCGCGTTCACCACGACGGCCGCGCCAGCCGGGCCGCCGCCTGCGGCCCGCAGCGTGCCGCCGGCAGCTGCGCCGTCGGTCACCGCGTCGTCGGTCACCGCATCTTCGGTCACCGCATCTTCGGTCACCGCGTCGTCGACGTCCAGGCCTGCGACGGCCTCCTCGCCGTCGACGTCGTCCCCGGCCAGCACGTCCAGGTCAACGTCCAGGTCGGCGTCGGCCTCCAGGTCGGCGACGGCCGTCAGGTCCGGCTCGCCGTCCAGGTCAGCGACCTCGGTCGCCGGGTCATCGAAATCGAGATCTGCGCTCACGTCCGCCCGTCCGTAGTCACCGTCTGCTTCGCTGCCTTGCATGTCCGTTACCGGAGTACCAGCCGTTACCGGAGTACCAGCCGTTACCGGAGTACCGGCCGCGGGCCGGTCGCTGACACCGGGCGCCGGCTTGCGCCTGCCGCCCCGGCCGTTACCGCGCACGCCGACCGCGCCTTGCGCCCTGTCACTTCCTTGCGCGCTGTCACTGGCGCTGCTTCGTGCCGCGCCATCCTGGCCGCCGGCCTGATCGGCCGGATCGCCGGGCGCCGTCGTCGGCTCTGCCCGCTCGGCGGGCACCGCCTTCGGCCGGGCCGACCGGCGCGTACGGCCACGCACGGCCGCGTCGCCGGCGCGCTTGGCCGGGTCACCGTCACTATCCGGCACGAGCACGACCGCGGCCTCGGAGCCGGGCCGGGGCTGGCGCGGGACGCGAGCACCGTCGCCCGACGGTTCGCGCTGCCTGCGCGCCGCGGACCCTGCCACCGCGGTCACCTCTTCCTTCGCTGGATGGCGGCCCGCCGTGCCGCTGCCGACCCCTTGCTGACCGTACTAGCAGGTGACACAAGCACCTCTCCGGCAAACGTATGGCGAGAAAGGCCCCTGCCGCGCGGGCCCCCTGCTGCAATGACTGCGCCGAAAGCGCTGCTCCCGCGACCTTAATCCGCCGCCGGGACCAGCTTGGCTTCCCGTCCACCACCTTAGGCGGAGTCAGCGGGTAGGTCGTACCGCCGCGAGGCCCCGGCCGGGGATCTCACCGCCGCTGCGCGCGCAGGCCCGAAGATCTTACCCGCATCTGTCATGCGCTGCCCTTTCTCGGCGCTCCTGCCGGGCGGGCCCGGCGGACCGGCACCACCGCGTCCCTGGCCGGCGCGTGCAGCACCAGCACGGTCACATCGTCGTCTTGTTCGTATCCCGCCATCATCCGGCTAACCAGGTAATCAAGGAGCCGGGCCGGATCAGCCAGCACGTCCGCAGGCGCCTGCGCGGCCACTGACGCCAGCTCGTCCAGGCCGGTATCGAGGCCGCGCCTGCGGTTCTCCACTAGGCCATCGGAATACAGCACCGCAGTGTTGCCGGGCGGCAGCCGGAACGTGTACTGCTGGCGCGGGCTGGCCCAGCCGAGCGGCGTGCCGGCCTCCGACTGGTCCAGCCGCGCCGGGGCACCCGCGGCCAGCAGCAGCGGCGGCAGGTGCCCGGCGTTCCCGGCCAGGCCGTCGCCCGTTGCCGGGTCCACCACCAGGTAGGCAACCGTGGTGACCTGCTCCTCGAGCTCGGTCGCGATAAACAGCCGGTCCAGCCCGGCGAGGACCGCGGCCGGGCGCGGGTCCGTCAGCGCCAGGGCGCGCAGGGCGTTGCGGACCCGCCCCATCCCGGCGGCCGCGGTGAGGCCCTTGCCCATGACGTCGCCGACGGCCACCGCGAGCCTGCCGTCGGGCAGCCGGAACGCGTCGTACCAGTCGCCGCCGATCTCCATGTTCCGGGTGACCGGCATGTACCGGGCCTCCAGCACAATCCCCGGCACGATCGGCAGCTGGTCCGGCAGCAAGCTGCGCTGCAGCGTCTCCGCGGTCGTGTGCTCGCGCTCGAACAGCGAAGCCCGTTCCAGTGCCATCGCGCACTGGCCGGCCAGTGCCTCCAGGAATACCCTCTCTTCCTCGGTGATCTGCCGCGGCCGGGTGAAGGAGAACCGCAGCGCTCCGAGGGCGGCCCCCGACGACAGCAGCGGCAGCCCGACCCAGGCCTGCTCGTCGGTGTTGGCCAGGAGCAGCTCGACTCCGGCTGCCTCGCCGGGGAAGTACCGCCGCAGCGCGTCCTGGCTCTCCAGCAGCACCGGGCGGCGGGTGGTGATGGCCGCCGTCAGGACGCTGGGGATATCGAGCGGGATATCGCCGCTCATGGCGCCGCGGCCGTCCGGCAGGCCGCCGGGGTTGACGGTATGCAGCCGGAGCCGCTCAGAGTCGAGCATCGCGACCGCGGACCGCTCAGCACCGATAGCGGACCGGCCCACCTCGGTGATCACGTCCACCACCTTGGCGATGGTCAGCGCCTCGGCCAGCATGGATGTGGCCTGCTGCAGCCGGGCCGTGCGCAGGGCCGCCGCTGACAGCTGCTCGGTCAGCCGGCCGCGCATCTCCTCGGCCTCGCGCTGAGCGGTCACGTCGGTGCTCGCGCCCACCCACTCGATAATCTGCCCGTTCCGCTCCACCGGGACGGCGCGCACGTCGTGGTGCTGGTAGGCGCCTGTCTTCGTGCGCACCCGGTACCGGCTGTCGAATACCTTGCCGCTGCGCACGCAGTCCAGCCAGGCGCGGCCTACCCGGTCCCGGTCCTCGGGATGGACGGCTTCCAGCCAGCCGCCGCGGCGGTAGTCCGCCGGGCTCTGGCCGGTGATCCAGCGCCATTCCGGGGAGTCCTCGGCAACATCGCCGGCCGGCGTGGTGACCCAGACCACCTGCGCTCCGGCCTGCACCAGGGAGCGGTAGCGCTCCTCACTGCGGCGCACAGCCTCCTGACCGGCCTGCAGGTCGGTAACATCCACCGCGATCAGCGCGACGCCGGTAACCGCCCCGTCCGGATCCCGGGCGGGAAAGCACGACAGGTCCCAGTTCCGGCTGCGCGGGCCAACGCGCACCGGGGCGCCGGCGCCCGGCCCGGCCGGCGGGCCCAGCGGGGGCGGCGCTGACGACGCGGCCAGCGCCGGGGCAGCCGCGGCGGCTGCGCTGGCCGCCTCGCCGGCCAGCTCGCCGACCCGCGCCGGGATGATCACGGGCTGGCCGGTCCCGAACAGCGGCCGGTCGTCGGCAAGTACCCGGCGGGCCGCCGACTCCGTCCAGGCAGCGAGCCCGGCCGGCCACAGCTCTGCGGGGGCGCGGCCGACATGATCGTCCGGCCCGATGCCGCCGAGCCGCGCCAGCACCTCGTTCACCCGCTGGAAGCGCAGGTCAGCGCCGATAAGGGCGAAGCCGATCGGCGCGTTAGTCATCAGCGTGGCGAGCAGCGCCGAGTCCGTGCTGTCCATCCCCGGTATCCGGGGCTTAGGCACGGACGTCCCGGTACTCACCGCGACAATCCCGGACCCGTGCGAGCGCGTGGCATGTGCGCTCCTCCCTGCTCACCGCGAATACCAGCAGGCTAGCCGCTTCGGCCGGCAAAAGCAGGCTGCGGACGGCAAGTCAGCCGGCCAACCACGCCGCGGCGGCTCGCCCCGGCCGGCGGCCGCGGCCGCGGCCCGGCTGGCGGCGGCGGTCCGGCCCGGCGGGCGCCATCAACCTGCACGACCCGGCGGGATCCGCCCCGAATGAGCCGCTGGCGGAGGATACTGAGCAGATCTTCCCTCGCCCTCCGGCTGGCCCGGCGGGCTCGCCAGCTAGCTGCGCCCTACGTATCCGCTAGCCATCCGAAAGGAGAAGCGGCTGCCCGCACAGAAATGGCGGCGCGCCGCGGTCACCAATGGCATCGCCCGGCACCCATCTGGAAGGCTAGCTTCGTGAGCCCGCAGAGCCGACGCAGACAGCCCCCGGGCGGCCCGGGGCACCCCGGTCCGCCGGGCCAGCGCCGCGGTCCCGGCGGCCTCGCCGGGCCGCCGCCGAACGCCCTGTTCGCCGAGATGCTCCGCGCCGCCCGCGAGCTGCTCGCGGTTCGCAGCCCCCTGGACGCGGAGCTGATGGTCAGCGAGCTGCTCGGGACCTGGTGGGGGCAGCGGCCCGGCCGCTCCGGGCTGCGCGAGACCCGGCGCCGCCGGGCCGACATCGAGGAGCTGGTAGGCGAGGGCCTGGTCGCGTACGCGGCCGAGCAGGGCAGCCCGGCCGCGCTCGCACTGCTGTCCGGGATCGCCTGCCTCGGCACCCCCCGCCAGGCGGCCCAGGCGGAGCAGGCAGCGCTGCGCCTGATGGAGCGCGGCGTCGCCCGGCCGGGCTGGGCAGAGCACGTCGGCGCTGTCGAGGCGGCCGAGTGCTATATCAACTCCGATGCGTTCGGCGACCGCGATGAGGTCGTCTGCGTTTTCAGCTACGCGGGGCAGGAGCAGCACGCCCTGGTGGTGGTGGTCGAGTACAACTCGGGCGGGATGGCACGGGACGGCTGGGTGACCTCCCAGGTCGGCAAGCTGCTGGAATACTGCCGCGACGGCAGCGGCCAGAGCCCGGCGGCCCAGCAGGCAGGCGGCCGGGTTCCCGGCGGCCGCGGCGCCGGGAACCGGTCTCCGGCCGCCGGGCCGGGCCGGCCGACCTTCGAGCAGGTCGCGCCGCCGCGGGCGCGCCGGCTGCTGGAGGCGGCCCTCACGGCCACCGAGAACGCCGCGGATCCGCCGGTCAGCGCCTCGTTCCCGGCCTATCACGCGTTCATCCGGGCCCGGGTGCACACGCTGCCCCCGGCGCAGCCCGCCGCCGCGGCCGGGCGGCATCCCGGCCGGCCCGCCCCCGCGGCCGCCCTGACCCCGGCTCAGGCGCCGCCGGCCCTGCGCCCGGTGTGGCGCAAGGACCGGCGGGCAATGCTCGCCGCCGAGTTCCTCGCCTCGGACGAGGCGGAAGATCTTTCCGACCGCGAGGCGGCCAGCCGCTGCGCCGACCACATCGTCGACTACGGCTGCGACCAGGATTTCGGCAGGCCGCTGCGAGTGAGCCCGGCCAAGACCGAGACCTTCCTGCTGGACTGGCTGCCGCGCAAGGTCATGCTGTCCGCCGCTGAGCAGCACGCGATGCCGCATGTGCTGGCCGCCTGGGTGCGCTGGGCGGGCGCCCGGGCCGGCCTGGACGCCGCCGCGGTGCGCATGACGCTGGACGCGGTCTACGACGCGATGGGCACGTTCACCAGGGTTTACCACGACCCGGCCTCATTCGGCCTGGAGTCCGGGCTGGTCGCCCGGCTGCTGCCGGACGGGGACCTGGAGGCACTCCCCCGCAGGGCCTTCGCGTTCCCGGTGCTGGAAGGCAACTACCGGGGCACCAATCTCGGCGCGCTGAATCCCGCTGACCCGGCCGACCGCCGGGTCCTGCTCGCCACCGAGCACGGCGACCCGCCCGGCCCGGACGGCACCGGCGAGCACCTCGACGAGCATCTGGCGCTCGCCGACCGGCTGTGGCGCGGCGACCCGCCCGAGCTCTGGGACGCCGCGCAGCGGCTGCTGGACCTGGGCGGCGACCGGCACGCGGTGCTGCACGCGCTGATCAGCGCTATCAGCGCGGCCGGGGCAGACGAGAACGCCATCGGCTTCGCGCTCGCGGACCTGCCCCCGGAGGAGTCGGGTTGACCGCCAGTCCGCCCGTTATCGACCTCAACGCCGACCTCGGCGAGAGTTTCGGTGCCTGGCGGATGGGCGACGACGAGGGCCTTCTCTCGGTGGTGACCAGCGCCAACGTCGCCTGCGGCTTTCATGGCGGTGACCCGCTGACGATCCGGCGGGCCTGCGCGGGCGCCGCCGCCCGCGGCGTCGCCGTCGGCGCCCAGGTTTCCTACCGCGACCTGGCCGGATTCGGCCGCCGGGAGATGGACGTGCCGGCCGACGAGCTGACCGCCGAGGTGCTGTACCAGCTGGCCGCGGTTGACGGCATCGCGCGGGCTGAGGGGACCCGGGTCAGTTACGTCAAGCCGCACGGTGCCCTGTACAACCGGACCGTCCGGGACCCGGCGCAGGCTGCCGCGGTGACCGCGGCTATCTGCGCCTATGACCGGTCGCTGCCGCTGCTGACCCTGGCCGGCGGCCAGGCCGCCGCGGCGGCCGCGGCGGCCGGCCTGAGCGTGGTGGCCGAGGCGTTCGCCGACCGGGGTTACAACGACGACGGCACGCTGGTCCGCCGCGGCGAGCCCGGCGCGGTTCTCACCGACCCGGCCCGGGTCGCGGCCCGGGCCGTGACCATGGTGCTCAGCGGCCGGGTTGATTCCGCGCGGGGATCCTCGCTGCGGGTGTCGCCGCGGTCCATCTGCATTCACTCCGACACCGCGGGCGCGGTGCTGCTGGCAGGCCGGGTACGCGCAGCGCTGGAAGCGGCCGGCGCGCGCCTCGCCCCATTCGGATGACCCGCGCCCGCCCCGCGGCCGCCCGGTGACGGCCGGCCGCCCGGTGACAGCCGGCCGGCCGGCTGGCGACGCGGCACTGCTCGTGGATGCCGCCGGGCGCGCGGCGGAACTGGCGGCCGCGATCCGCGCCGCCGGGCTTGCCGGGCTGCTCGACGTGGTGCCCGGCGCCGGGACCGTGCTGATCACCACCGAGCCGGGCAGCCGGGATCTGGGCGAGCTGGCCCGGCTGGTCAGCGGGCTGCCGCTGGCCGGCGACCCGGCCAGCGGCGGCCCGGTCGTCGAGATACCCGTGGTTTACGATGGCGCCGACCTGGCTGCGGTCGCCGCCTTGACCGGGCGCACTGAGGCCGCGGTGATCGCGGCGCACGCGGCCCCGGTGTACACGGTCGGCTGGATGGGGTTCAGCCCCGGCTTCGGTTACCTCACCGGGCTTGATCCGGTGCTGGCGGCGGTGCCGCGCCTCGACCGGCCCCGGCTTTCGGTGCCCGCCGGATCGGTGGCTATCGCCGGCGGCCTCGCCGCCGTCTATCCTGCCGCGGCGCCCGGCGGCTGGCGGCTGCTGGGGCGGACGCCGGCGACGCTGTGGGACCCGTTGCGTGCGCCGCCCGCGCTGCTGGCGCCGGGATTGCGGGTACGGTTCCGCCCGGTGCGCCATTCCGCGTCTGAGCGCGCAGCCACCGGGACCGCGGGCTCCGAGTTCTCGTTTCCCGGCCCCGCGCTGGGCGGCCCGGCAATGGCCACTGCGCCCGCGGCGGCCACTGGCGCCCCGGCTAGCGAGGCTGACGTGCATGATCGCGGTCGCCTCGCGGCGGATAAGGCAGCCGCGCCGCCGCGGTCCTCGCAGCCACTGGCCGTGATCGAGGTGCTCCGGCCGGGCCCGCTGGCCACGGTGCAAGATCTCGGCCGGCCCGGTTACGGGCATCTCGGCGTTCCGTCCGGCGGCGCGGCCGACGCCGCGAGCCTGCGCCTGGCCAACCGGCTGGTCGGCAACGCCGACGCGGCCGCAGGCATCGAGTTCACCCTGGGCCGCGCCCGGCTGCGTTTCCTGGCTGACTCGGTGGCCGCGGTTACCGGCGCCCCGGCGCGCCTGACGGTAACCCGCCCCGGCGCGGTCACCGGCGCGGCACCTGGCCCCGGCACCGGCTCTGACACCGGCAGCGCGGCGCTGGAGCTTCCGTTCGGGACGGCGGTGCATCTCGCCGCCGGGTCAGTGCTGCGGCTGGACGCCCCGGCGGCCGGGCTGCGCACCTACCTGGCGGTCAGCGGCGGCATCGGCGGCCCGGTCACCCTGGGCAGCAGGTCGGCCGACCTGCTGTCCGGCCTGGGACCAGCGCCGCTGCAGCCGGGTGATCTCATCCGCCCGGCCGCCCCGGCCGGAACCGGAGCCATCGCTCAAGCCAGGACCGGGACCGGGACAGGGACCGGGACCGGGATGCCGCCGCCGGACGGCCCGGCGGTGCTGCGGGTAATCCCCGGCCCGCGGGCGGACTGGTTCGGCGCGGCGGCCATCACGGTCCTGACCGGCGCCGAATACACGGTCACGGCCGACAGCAACCGGGCCGGACTGCGGCTCGACGGTCCGGCGGTCACCCGGTCCCGGGCCGGCGAGCTGCCCAGCGAGGGAATGGCGACCGGATCCCTGCAGGTACCGCCGGACGGGATGCCGATCCTGATGCTGGCTGATCATCCGGTCACCGGCGGCTACCCGGTGCTCGCCGTGGTCGCCAGCGCGGACATCGGGCTTGCGGCGCAGCTGCGCCCCGGCCAGCGGATCCGCTTCGCGGTCGCCGCTCCCGGCCAGTCCGCAATGCCGCCCGCGTCCGCCGGGCCGCTCAGCCGGTAAGCTCCCGCCAGGCCGAGTCCAGGTCCGGCGCCGCGACCGTGGTCAGGTCCGCCGCGCTGGCCGTCTCGCCCAGCCCCGCGACCCGGACGTCCCGGGCCGCGCACGCCCGCTCGAACAGTGACCGCGCGAACCGCCCGTTCCCCAGCTCGTCGATCCGCCCGCTTGCGCAGGTGTCGCGGAAGATACGGGCCAGTTCCGGCAGTGCGTCGGCGGCGAATGTGTCCCCGGCCCGGGCGGCGATCACCACGGCGATCTGCGACAGCTCGGCCGGGGAGTAGCTGGGAAAGCCGATGCGCACGCTGAAGCGGGACGCCAGGCCGGGATTGCTCTGCAGGAAACTGTCCATCTCCGGGGTGTAGCCGGCCAGCACGATGACCAGCCGGTCCCGGTCGTCCTCGGCCCGCTTGAGCAGCGTCGCGACCGCCTCGGCGCCGAACGCGTCACCGCCGGAGTAACGGTCGTTGTAGAGGGAGTAGGCCTCGTCGATGAACAGCACGCCGCCGAGAGCGGAGTCGACCAGCTTGCTGGTCTTGACCGCGGTCCCGCCGAGGTGCTCGCCGACCAGGTCCGCGCGGTGCGCCTCGACCACGCTGGGCCGCACCAGCAGGCCGGTGGCAGCGAAGATCCGGCCCAGGATGCGCGCTACCGTCGTCTTGCCGGTGCCCGGCGGCCCGGTGAACACGAAATGCCGCGCGGGCTGCTGGCTGGCCAGTCCCTGCCGGTCCCGCAGCCGGGCAACCCGCAGCTGCGCGACGATCTCGTGCACCTGGCGCTTGACGGGGTCGAGGCCGACCAGCCCGTCCAGCTCGGCCAGCGCGCTTTCCAGCGTCGGGGTCTGGCCGTAGCCGCGGTACCGGCTGGTCAGCTCCGCGAACGCGTGCTCCAGATCGGCGCCGCGCAGCGTGACCAGGTCGGCGGCCGTCGGCTCGGCGGCCGCGCTCATCACCCGCACGTCCCGGGCCTGGCCCGATTTCTCCAGCAGGCTGCGCACGAAACGGCCGTTGCCCAGCTCGTCGGCGAGCCTGCGGCGGCCCACGTCCTCCAGCAGCCGCCACAGCGCCGGCCGGGCATCCGGGCCGAGCAGCTCACCGCGCCGGCGCAGCGCCAGGTCGGCAAGCGCCAGCAGCTCAGCCGGGGTGTAACCGGGGAACTTGACCCGGACGCCGAACCGCGAGGTGAGACCCGGGTTGGTGGCAAGGAAGCTCTCCATCTGCCGCTCGTAGCCGGCCAGGATGATGACCAGGTTCTCGCGGTCGTCCTCAGCCCGCTTGAGCAGCGCCTGGACTGCCTCGTTGCCGAACCGGTCACCCTGGCCGTCCCCCTCGTTCACCAGGCTGTACGCCTCGTCGATGAACAGCACTCCGCCCAGCGCCGAGTCGATCAGCTCGTTAGTCTTGATCGCGGTGGCGCCCAGGTACTCGCCGACCAGATCGCTGCGCTGCGCTTCGATCACGGCGGGGGTGTCCAGCAATCCATGCGCATAAAAAATCTTGGCGACGATCCGCGCGACAGCGGTTTTCCCGGTCCCCGGCGGCCCGAGAAAGACGAAATGCTGCATCGGCTTGGCCGAGCCATGGCCGGCCAGAGCCCGCCGCCGCGCCGCCTCGATCGACGCCGCGATCGATGCGACCTGGCCCTTTACCGCCGTCAGGCCGACCATCGAGTCCAGCTCGGCCATCGCAGCATCGACGGTAATCTCCGGCCAGTCCGCGGCCGCCGCCCCGGCAGCCCGGTCCGGGCCACCGTCTGCGCGGCCACCGTCTGCGCGGCCACCGTCACGGCGGCCGCCGTCACCGCCGCGTGCGGCCGCAGCCTCGGCCGCCACCGCGATCCGGGCGTCGTCATGGCGGTCCTCGGCGGCCGTCCGGCCACCGGGCGCGCGGAGGTCCACCGCGCCCGCGTTACCGGGCCGGCGCCCGCCCGGCCTGATGGTGCCCGGCCGGATGGTGCCCAGCCTGCTCGCGCCCGGCTTGCTCGCGCCCGGCCTGCTCGTGCGCTCGCTAGCCGGCGGCCCGGCTGCGCCGCCCGCTGGCGGGTAGGACGCCCGGCCGTGCGGCGCTGCCAGCGCCACCCCGAGGGCTTGCTGACCGCCGTATGTCCGGTCAGCCTGCCAGGCGATGATGAGCCGCCAGCCGATCACCAGCAGGGCAATCAGCCACGCGGCCGCCGGCCCCGCCAGCCGCTCGCCGGTCCAGAACCGGAAAACGGCTACGCCGACCGGAAGGGCGCAGCCCAGCGCCCACGCGACTGTCCGGCACGGCACGAACCGCCGCCGCAGCGGTCCCTGGTGCGCGAGCGCTACTACCGCGAGCGGCAGCAGGAGCAGCAGGTACAGCAGCTCCGCCGGGCCGCGGGCCGCGACCGCGACCGCGACGATCCCCCAGACCGCCACCGACACAGACGCGGCCACCGACTGGCGCCCGGACGACAGCGCGTACGGCACGTACATGAGAGCTGCCAGCATCAGCAGCCCGGCAACGGGCGGCACCGCTACGCACAGGACGGCGATGCCGAGAATCTTGACCGGCAGCGGGGCGCTGCCGAAGAAACGCCGCAGGCGTCCCGTCGCGCTGGCCGCCAGGCGCCTCCCGGGCGGGGGCGCCGATGTTTCCGTTAGCCGCATCTCGCTCCTTTTACCCTTCCCCTTGTATAGCGCATTACCTGGCCGATGCGGCAGCACCCGGAGCCATACTGGCAGGATGTTAGCGTCCTTTACGCTGCGTAATCGATTCAGCTTTCACGCCCGCCTCGTGGGCTAGCTCCCGTAACACCAGCGTGCATGCAGGCGATGACCGTGTGCCAGCTTGCCAAGCAGCCGCGCGATGGCCCGGAACCCTTCCCCTGACCGGGCCGTCGCGCCGGCAGCTGGCTGATAGGAAGTATCTATGAGTGCTCTCGCGTTCCCGGCGCTGCTGACCGCGATCGCGGACCGGTCCGCGGCGTTCCGCGCCGCGGCTGCCGCCGCGGGCGATGGCAGGCCTGTGCCGGGCTGCCCGGACTGGTCTGTGCTGGATCTTCGCACCCACCTCGGCGAAGTCCAGCGGTTCTGGGCCGCAGCCGTCATGGCCGGCCCGGCGGCCGGGCCTCCGGACGAGGATCGCAGCGCTGGCCGCCAGCAGCCGGCGGACCCGGCGGACCCGGCGGACCTGCTGGGCGGCTCGACGGGCGCGCTCATCAGCGCGCTGCGGGATGCGGGACCCGACCGCGGCTGCTGGACCTGGTGGGAAGACTCGGGCGCGCCGATGACGGCGGCGGCGGTGGCCCGCCACCAGGCCCAGGAAGCCGCCGTGCACGCGTTCGACGCCCAGGAAGCCGCGGGCAGCAGCGAACCGCTGCCCGCGGCTATCGCGGCTGACAGCATTGCCGAATTCCTGGCCGTCAGCGTGCCGATGTCACTGCCATGGCCGTACCCTCCGGCCACGCTGGCGATCACGGCCGCCGACGCCGGAAGCTGGCTCGTGCAGCTGAGCACCAGCCGGTCCCGCGCGCAGCCGGCCGCAGCGGAGCAGCGAGATCAGCCGCCGGACGCATCGGCAGCCGGCACCGCGAGCGATGTCGTGCTCGCCCTCTACGGCCGCCGGCCCGCCGGGATTCTGGACGTCACCGGTAACGCGGATATCCTCGGCCAGTTCCTGGCCTGGCTCGACCGCGGCTGACGACCCCGCGCCGCACAGCCGCCGATGGCGAGTCCGCCGCCGGGAACCGGGACCTGCCGCGAGGCCGCGATTCACGTCCGCCGCCTAGTTCGTGTACTCCCGCCACCAGCCGTGGATCGAGGCGAGATTATGCGCGGTGATGGCATCGTAGATCCGCGGCCCGCACCGGCAGCGCAGCAGTCGCTGCGGGCTGCAAACCGTCCCGGTTGAGCGACCGGAGAGCTGCCACAAGATCTTGTTCCGGCCGCCGTCATACCAGATCATGCTGATCGTCCAGCCGTAACTGCCGGGGCTTCCCTGCACCCGCACGCAGGTCCTGGCCGTCCTGGCCGTGCCGTACATGGGCGTGTTCACGGTGCTGGCATTGAACAGGCCGCCGGAAACGTGATAGGTCCCGTCGTGGGCCGTGGCAGCGGCAGCGAGCTGCGGCACCATCAGCGGAACTGCGGCGGCAAGAAGCCCGGCCGTCAGCATTGACTTTAGCCGGGGCCTCATTCTGGTCATGCGGGATTTCCCTCCTGGTGCTGCGGGTTATTCCCGCGGCGGCATGAGCTAATCCGCGAGCTGCCCGGCGCCAGCTCGCCGGCGAGCCCGACAGACATATTAGCCGCGATTAGCAGCTAGCGGACCTGCCGGACGCGCCGCAGGCCGCCGGGGGGCGCCGGGCTAGCTGCCGAACACCGAGTCCCGGAACCACTGCCAGGTCCGGGGGATTCCGGTCTCGCGGCTGATCTGCGGCGCATACCCCAGCACCTGGCCGGCAAGTTCATAGGAGGCGAAATTTCGCTCCACCTCACCAGCGCGCCGGGGCCGGTACTCGACCGGGTGATCCGGAGCCCCGGCCGCGGCCATGCACAGCCGGGCCAGTTCCGACACCGGGGTCTCGACCCCGGAGGCGATATGCAGCACCGTGCCGGCGGGCACGTCGCGCTCCAGCGCCAGCTCCAGCGCGCGGGCGATGTCCTCGACGTGCGCGTAGTCACGCGACGATGACCCGTCGCCGTAAATGACGATCGGCTCGCCGGCGTGGATCGCCCGGAAGAACATCGTCATCGCGCCGCGCTTGCGGGCGCTCCACGGCCCGTACACGTTGGCGAACCGGAGCGCCACCGTAGGCAGCCCGTACGCTTTCGCGAACGCGCCCGCATAGGCCTCCCCGGCGAGCTTGCTCGCGCCGTACGGCGAGATCGGCCGCGGCAGCGAAAGCTCGCTGACCGGCGGTGTGGCATCCCCGATCAGCGCGCCGCCGGTTGATGCCAGCACCGTCCGCCGGATGCCCGCCCGGCGGGCGGCATCCAGCACCCGGAACGTGCCGACCACGTTCACGTCGAAGTTCGCCGCCGGGTCCTCGACGGACATCACCACCGAACCCGCGGCCGCCAGGTGCACGATTTCCTGCATCCCGGTCAGGGCCGCGTCCAGCGCCGCCGGATCACGGATGTCTCCCTTGACGTGCTCCGCCTCCACGCCGGCCAGGAACGACGCGTCCCCGGTCGAGTAGTTGTCGAACACCCGGACGGAGCGGCCGCCCGCGACGAGCCGCCGTACCAGCGTCGCCCCGACAAAGCCCGCGCCCCCGGTCACCAGTACCCCATCTGCCTGCGCCATGGCAGACAAACTAACAGCCGCGCCGGGCGGCAGCCGTCAGGCGCGGCAGGCCCGGCGGCGGCGCTCAGTTCGCCCAGGGCGGACTCAGCCGCGAGCCGTCCGCCAGTACGGCCTCCAGACCGGGTGTCGTGGTGACCCAGGCGGTCGCGGTCACCGTACCGCCGTCAACCCGCAGTTCGCTGCCGGCCGGTACCAGCGCGACGTCGCCAGGCCGCAGGTCGGCCGACTGCCCGTCCAGCGTGATCCGCAGCTCCCCGGACTGCACTAGCAGGACCTCCTCCCGGCTGGGACGGTGCGCGGCTCCGGGCAGCCCCGCGGGCACGCTCAGCTGCCAGGCGCACAGCTGAACGCTGCCGCGGCCCGGAGCGACGAAGGAGCGGAACGTGCTGCCGTGCGCGTGGTGATCGACGCCGTCAGCGGCTCGGATAACAGGCATGCTGGCTACCTCCATATAGTCAATCAGATTGACTATATGGTCAGGCTGCCTGACTATTCTGTCAAGCTGAGGCCATGACGGATGAGCGGGTCATGACGGATGCGCCAGTTATGCATGCGGCTGCCAGCGGGCAGGCCGGCGAAGCAGCGGCCGGCCGCCCTGAGGCCGCCGACGACCATGATCAGGACCTGGCGGTCGCGATGCTGACGCTGCGCGCCGCCGCCCAGGTCGTCGCGGGCATCCAGCACGGGATGGCGGCGCGGTTTCCCGGCTTGCGGCCCGCGCACGGCTTCGCATTCGTCCGCATCAGCGCGGGCGGCGCGACAGTCACGGACGTGGCTGAGCACCTGGGCGTCACTAAGCAGGCCGCGAGCCAGCTAGTCGCGCAGCTGGTCGAAGGCGGCTACGTCACCCGCCGCGCTGATCCCCGCGACCGCAGGACCGCGCTGCTGGTTCTCACCGATCGCGGCCGCGCCTGTACCCGGGCCGCCGAGGAAGCCGCCGCGGCGGCCGCCGGCCAGTGGCGCGAGCAGCTGGGCGACGAGGCCATGTCAGCTCTCGCCGCCGCCCTCCGCCAGGCGGCTCGCCCCGGCCCGCTGCGCCCATCGTGGTAGCCATCCCCCGCCGTCGGCAGTGAGTATCGTCGGAGCTGGCTCACGGCCTTCGGCCAGGCTCCTACGGCGATCCGGGAGGGCCGGGTGACTAGGGAGGGCGGGTGACGATGCGACCGTATGTACTGCTATCGGCCGCCGCATCCGTCGACGGATACATCGATGACAGCAGCAGCAGCCGGCTGGTGCTGTCGAACGCTGCCGACCTCGACCGGGTTGACGACGTCCGCGCCGGCGCGGACGCCATTCTCGTCGGGGCCGGCACCATCCGCCGCGACAACCCGCGGCTGCTCGTCCGCTCACCGTCGCGGCGCAGTGACCGGGAGGCGGGCGGCCGCCCGGCCAGTCCGCTGAAAGTCACGCTCACCGCCAGCGGCAATCTCGATCCGGCCGCCAGCTTTTTCACGGCCGGACCCGCCGGCAAGGTCGTTTACGCCACCGCAGCGGCGGCAGCCGGACTACAGGCAAAGCTCGGCGGGCTCGCCGCCGTCGTAGCCGCCGGTGACCCGCTGAGCCTGCCGACGGTGCTGGCCGACCTGACGGCACGCGGCGTGCGGCGGCTGATGGTCGAAGGCGGCAGTTCCGTGCAGTCCCAGTTCCTGGCCGCCGGTCTGGTCGACGAGATCCACCTGGTGATCGCGCCGCTGTGGATCGCGGACCGCGCCGCGCCGCGGTTCGGCGGCCTGCCTGGCGGGCCGCTGCCTAGCCGGATGATCCTGGCCGAGGTCCGCACGCTCGGGGACGTGGTCCTGCTGCGCTACCTGATCCAGCCCGCCGTGGCCGGCTAAGCCCGCTGCTGCGCCGCCGCGCCACGACCTCGGGGCTGCGTGCCGCCCACGGGATGTCGTCCTAATAGCTACATGTTCTGTGGTATAGCAGCGTTTGCTATGTTTAATATACAAGGGGATGCATGCAGCATCGTCACCATTACCTGGCGGTCGTGCTCATTGCCGTCGGCGTGGGGGGGTCGCGTCGACGGCCACTGTGGCGATCGGCCTTCGGATGCGGCGGCGGCTGTATTCCGGGCCTGCCCGCGACCAGTGGCGCGAGGCACGCCAGCCGCTGAGCCTGGCCGAGCAGTACCGCATCCGGCGGGCAGTCAGCCGACGGCGGCCGGTTGACAGCAGGAGTCTTGTCCCCGCGCAGCTTGCACTCATTACCTATGTGCTGGACACCACCCGGCGGTCACCCATAATGCGGAGCCGGGCCCTCCGATTCGGGCTTCCTGCTCTGTACCTCGCGACGGGCGCCTCGTGGCTCGTTCAGGCAGTGCTCCAGGCTCAGGGACGGCCCGTGCACCTGATGCTGACCTCGCTAATGCTGGGGAACGCGGTGCTATGGATGTTCGTGCTCCGGTCCCTGGCGCGCATTCCGGATCGCATGCCCCAGGCTGCGAACGGCCATAGCAGCTCGGTACCCCGACCTGGCTCCCTGATCGCGGCCGGTCCCTGAGCTGGCGCACAGAGTGCCGGGCGTCCTGATTGACATGTGACTAGAGGGTCACGTAATATGGCTCAGGTGGATGAGGTATTCCGGGCCCTCGCCGACCCGACCCGGCGGAGCCTGCTGGACGAGCTGTTCCGCCAGGACGGGCAGACGCTGGGCGCGCTGGCGGAGCGCTTCGTGATGACTCGCTTCGGCGTGATGAAACACCTCAAGGTGCTCGAAGAAGCAGACCTTGTCGTCACCAGGCGGCAGGGCCGGGAGAAGCTGCACTTCCTCAACCCGGTACCGATCCGGCTGATTCATGACCGGTGGGTCAGCAAGTACGCCGAGCCCTGGGCGGCCGGACTCAGCGACCTGACGCACGCAATGGAGCGTGAGATGGAAAAAGTCTACGAAATTTACATTCGCACGACGCCAGAGCTGCTCTGGGAGGCGATTGCCGACGCCGGGATCAGGAGTAAATACCAGTTCGGCGCGCTGGTCAGCTCGGACTGGACGGCCGGCTCCCGCTACGAGCTAGGCCACCCGAGCGCGGGCCTGCTCGCGGCCGGGGAGATACTGCAGGCCGACCCGCCGCGGCTGCTGGTCCACACCATGACCGCCCTGTGGGGCGAGGACGTCAAGATCGAGGGCAGCAGCCGGGTCAGCTGGGAGATCGAGCCGGTCGGCGATTCCTGCCGCCTGACGGTAATCCACGATCAGCTGCGCGAAGGCGCCAGCGATCAGCTCTACGGCGGCTGGCCGATGATCTTGTCCGGGCTGAAGACCTGGCTGGAGACCGGGGAGCTGCTCACTACCCCCGGTCCCTGATGTACGGCAGCGCGGACCGCAGCGGCGGCTAGTGCGCAGTGGCGGCGCGGCTGGCGGCGGGAGGATTTTTCGGAATAATCTCCTTCCCTGTGCGCGCGCCTTCGCTTCCCGGTCAGCTCGCCCGAACGCGGCGCTTCACCCTGGGCGTCCCGGCGTTCACGGTGTCACGGTCGCGGTGATTACCAGCTGGATGCACAGACCAACGCCATTCATCAGAAAATAACACTAAATCCGCCGCAGGCCCGAGCGCTTCCGGTGCCGGAAGGTCCAGTAACGACCCGAGGAAGGCGACGCAAGTAGCGATGATGGCGATGATCGCGTAGAAGGCCCGGCTAAACTCACTGGGTTCCGCGCGTCGCAGGCGAAGTTGTGCAACTGTGCCTTAAGGAGCAGCGCATCGCCTGGCGAAGGAGTCACCATGGCGGTCTCGATCAACTTGGACGGCGTGCTGGACAAGGCTATGAGAGCAAGATCCTGGACGCGCCGGTCTCCGCGCTGGCTGGAGTTTCCGATTCGGACGCCACCCCACCTGGCGTCCGCCTTCAACATCGAGACTGTCCGCGACCTGGGCAGCAACAAATACTTCGCCGCCGCCGGCGTCCTGGCCAACCACACCAGCTAAGCAAGCCCGCCCCGTAGGCGCGGGTCGGCGGTCCCAGGAGTGGCCGCTGACGAAGTGCGCCGGGGGTAGGCAGGGCCACCGTCCGTTGGGCGAGACTGCCGGCCTGCTGCGCGACGCCAATCCTGCGTGCGGCCGTAAGCTCAGGTACCCAACGGCGTCGAGCTGGTCACCGGGGGCAGTGCACTTATTCGGAGGGTGCAGTATTTCTCCGCCGACTGTGTCTGGCGACGCTGTAGGCGTCCACGGCTTTTCGGGAGCTCCGCCAGATGCCATCGCCGCCCTGAACCGCGTCCAGGCGGCCACGCTGGGCTGCCTGGCGGAGCGCGGGCAGGGTGAAGCGCTGTTCCACCAGCGCGGCGAGGGGCACCAGGCCGGCAGGTCCTGCGACATTCGGCACGATGAACCGGTTGAGGTTGTCATACATCGCGCGAGCGATCAGTTCGCCGAGCGCTCCGTAGTCGTCCCGATCGGCCCGTTGCATCGCCACTAGGTAGGCGTCACGCTGCCGCTTGAAGATGACCACCGGCGGGTAGCCGAGCCGGACCAGGATGAGGTTCAGTACGAGACGCCCGGTGCGGCCGTTACCGTCGAGAAATGGGTGCACCCGCTCGAACTCATTATGCAGCCGGGCCAGTTCCTCGACGAGCGGGCGGCCAAGATCGTCTCCCGAGTGAATGTTGTCGCCGGCGCCACAGGCAGTTTCGACCCAGTTCTCAACCTGGGCGGCCACGAGCGGCCACGACGGCGGCGTCATCCGGCCGGGAAAGGGATGGATATCGTGCTCACGGAAGCTGCCCGGTCGCTCGCTACCAGTCGCCTCAGAATGCGGGGCCACATCCCAGACCGGAGTCATCGCCATGTGGTGGATCTGGCGCACTTCAGCGATCGTGAGAAGCCTGCCGTCGTGCCAGTCCCCCGGCTCGAGCGCCTGGCCGTAGACCCACCTTGCCGCGTCCGCGTATCCCAGTACCTCGTTGTATTCCTTGAGCGGCCTGGCGCCGACCGCGCGGCCTTGGTCCAGTAGTGCCTGGACCTGCCGCAAGACCAGGGTGTTGCCTTCCAGGGCGGTCGAGTGGTGAGCTTCCTGGTGCCAGATGTCTGCCCAGATGGCCCGGGCTTCCCTCGGGGTGGGAAGGCCTCCATATCGCTGGTTAAGTTCGGTCAGGGCCGCGTCCAGGCGCTCGTAGACGTGCGTCCGGCTCGGTCGGCCTCTGCCTACCATCTAGCGGCTCCCATCAGCCCGGCCAGAGAGTTGATATAGCTCTGTGAAACTCAATTAAACTTATCAACTAACCCGCTCGGCCGTGGCATCGCTAGACCAGCCGACATCGACGTCCCAGTTCGTAGCCAGAATTTTGCTATCGCTTCTCGCTCGGCTGACACGAGTGCTGGCGCCGGCGGCCAGGAGTGCCTTCCCTAACTGATCGACGCGAGTTGACGATGCACCGGCTCAAACCGGGACCGAACGGCTGCCAGAGCTGCACTCGGACTGGGCGGACCGGCCTCGCAGGAGACGGAGCGAGGCACGGCGAGTTCAGCTCCCGGTCCGGACTGTCCCGGTGTGACCGGCGGGATGGACACTGTGATGCTGTGGTCGCTGTCCATCGCAACGATCGCGTCCCGAGCACGGCCCTTCGCCCGGATGCGGTCCGGGTGACCAATACGTCTCAATCTCATCCCTGCGGAGGCCCGTACGGTAGGCGGCCCAGTCCGACGGCGCTGTGCCCCTCGCTAAGGATCCGGCGTGCAACGACTTGACGAGACCGTATCCGGGTGCTGCGGCAACGGACTTCCGCCTTCCCGCAGGTTGCGTCTAATGCATCATTACTGTCTCCAATTCGCCGCGAGCAGGCTACCTGGACCGGTTCCTCGGAGGTGATGAGGCAACGGACCTCATCACCTCAACTGACCGGCGGTTATCAGTTATTCGCGTGAGCGCCGATGTTGTATGTATCGCAACACTGCTCAGACATCAGCTGCAGCCGCTGGTGGAGCCGCAGCCTTCGCAGACGTAGCAGCTACCGGCCGGGCGCATCTTGGTGCCGCAGGTCAGGCAGAGCGGCGCGTCGGCGCTGCGGCCCTGGTGCGACTCGATCAGCTCCATCGAGCTGTGCGGCTGCGTAGTCGGCGCACCAGGATGACCGGGGCCGGCGGCAGTGCCCTTCCCTGCCGGAGCAGGCTGACTCGCAGCCGCGGCCTGCGGCCGCTGCGTCTCCTCGAGCGGAACTGCCTTCTCAACCGGAACGGACTGTGCCAGTTCCTCCGGGTCAAGCTCCTCAGCAGCAGCCGCTGGCTCATCGCCGGCTAGCTGCGCCGTGCGCTCGGAAGCCGACAGAACGCTGAGCTCGGCCCGCTGATCGTAGGGCAGGTGATCGAGCGCCAGCCGCCGGAAAATGTAGTCCATCACCGAGCTGGCCATCCGGATATCCGGGTCATCGGTGATGCCAGCCGGCTCAAACCGCATGTTGGTGAACTTCCCGACGTACGACTCCAGCGGGATGCCGTACTGCAGCCCCACGGAGATCGCTATCGAGAACGCGTCCATCACGCCTGCGAGGGTGGAGCCCTGCTTGCCCAGCTTCAGGAACACCTCGCCGACCCCGTCATCGGGATAGCTGGAAGCGGTCATGTAGCCCTCCGCGCCGGCCACCGAGAACCGGGTGACGGTCGCCGCCCGCTGCCGCGGCAGCCGCCGCCGGACCGGGCGGACATCATGCGGCGTCGCCGCGGGCGCGGCAACCTCGGCGACCTGGCGCTTGGACACGGACAGCGGCTGGCCGACCTTGCAGTTGTCCCGGTAGATCGCCAGTGCCTTCAGGCCCAGTTTCCAGCCTTCGAAGTAGATCTTCTCGATGTCTTCGATCGTGGCCGTCTCCGGAAGGTTGACCGTCTTGGAGATCGCCCCGCTCAGGGCCGGCTGGACGGCGGCCATCATCCGCACGTGCCCCATCGCGCTGATAGCCCGTTCGCCCATCGCGCAGTCGAACACCTCGTAGTGCTCAGGCCGCAGGCCGGGCGCGTTGATGACGTGCCCGTTCTCGGCGATGAACTCGATGATCGCCTCCGCCTGCTCGGGCTGGTAACCGAGATTCTTCAGCGCGCGCGGCACCGTCTGGTTGACGATCTGCATGGAGCCGCCGCCGACGAGCTTCTTGAACTTGACCAGCGCCAGATCCGGCTCAATGCCAGTGGTATCGCAATCCATCATCAGTCCGATTGTTCCCGTTGGCGCGAGAAGACTGGCTTGCGAGTTCCGATACCCATTCGCCGTGCCGAGGGTCAGGCACTCGCGCCAGGCACTCAGGGCGGCAGCGAGGATTTCCTCGTCCATGCCGCCGCGAGCGCGGATCTCGCCGGCCGCGGCTGCGTGCATGGCGATCACCCGGTTGTGCGCCGACTTGTTACGCGCGTAGCCGTCGTAGGGCCCGACGACGGCGGCCAGCTCGGCGCTGCGTCGGTAGGCGGTGCCGGTCATCGCCGACGTGATCGCGGCTGCGATCGCCCGGCCGCCGTCGGAATCGTAGGCGTGCCCGGTCGCCATCAGCAGCGCGCCGAGGTTTGCGTACCCGATTCCCAGCTGCCGGTACGCGCGGCTGGTCGCGGTAATCTTCTCGGTCGGGAAGTCAGCAAATGAGATCGAGATATCCATCGCCGTGATGACGAGCTCGGTAACGGCGACAAACCGCTGCACGTCGAAAGTATCGTCGTGGCGCAGGAACTTCAGCAGGTTAATGCTCGCCAGGTTGCAGGAGGAGTTGTCCAGGTGGACGTACTCGGAGCAATTCGCGACCACCATGCCGCTGACGATGTAGGAGTGATTGCGCGGCTCGGTGAGGTTGTAGGTCGTCTCGAATCCGCGGGACTCACGCGAGACCAGGCGGACGCTCTCGTCGGCCTTAGCGGAAGCGGTTGACGCGATGACGGCCAGCAGCTCCCGCTCCTTGGCCGGCAGGCTGAAGCCGATCCTGGCTCCGAACTCCCGCAGCGACCGCCCGGTGATCCGAAGGTCGAAGCTAGGACCGTCGGAGCCGTAACTGACCGCGGAGCCGTCCTCGCGGGGGTAGCTGAAGCTCGCCTTCCCGGTGCCCGCCGGGCAGATCTGCCCGGCGATGCCGAGCGAGCCGAGCAGCTCCTGGACGCCGAGCAGCAGCTCCTGCGAGCGGCTGCCCAGACCGGCGTAACGGGTGCCATCCGGCATGCTCAACACGCAGCCGTCGGCGTCGAACAGGCCCTGCAAGAATCCGGTCAGCGCCTCCTGCGGGGCCTCGAATACTGCGTCGGGCACGTGCTGGGCAGGCGCCCGCCCGGACGACACGCCGAGCGCTCTGACGAAGGCGATGAAAGAGTCCCGGGTTACCCGGAGCTGCTGCGTCCCGTCCGGCTGGATGCTCGGCTCGGCGTCGGATCCGGTAATCGCGGTCAGCAGTTCCCGGTGCCGCGCCATGCCCTCGGTACGGTCGTCTTCCGTGCCGTAGACAGTGACGGCATTGCCGTCGGTGACGCAGCCGCCGCCGACTAGCCAGCCGAGGTAGTGTCCCAGCTCCGCATCCCACTTCTGCGGTAGGTCAATCGGCTTGCGGGACGTCGCGGACTTTGCGGCGGCCAGCGCATTCGCCGGGATACGCAGGTCAGCCAGGGCCCGCGCGGCGTACTGAAGGGATCGCGCGACCTGGTCCTCGCTGGTCAGCTCCTCGGCGTGTACCCAGCCCCGGTTAGCCGTCCAGATCCGGTGGCCGGGGGTGCAGCGCAGCCGCGAGCCATCCGAGAACCGCAGCTCGACGATCTCATTGGTACCGGTGACGAGGTACCGGGTCGGGCTGGTGGCGACAACGCGCGGCGCCGGAGCGGTCGCGGACGTCACGTCGTTGGTGTAGACGGCGAAGCTTTCCCCCGCCGCGGCCCGTTGCACCAGGTCGCCGATCCGGATCAGTCCCTGATCGGTGACGACCCGCTGATCTGCCGGAAAGCACGGGTTACTTGCGCTGATCCGGCCTGATTCCGGGCAGGTGTGCCAGTCGTTGATGGTGCCGTCGTACTGGATGCCGGGGTCAGCGCACTCCCAGGCGGCCTTGGCCATCTTGCGGAACAGCTGACCGGAGTCCACCTCCGTGATCTTCTCGCCGGTGAGACGCCCGACCAGGTCGAACGGGCGGCCGTCCTGCACCGCGCGCATGAACTCGTCGGAGACCCGCACCGAGTTGTTGGCGTTCTGGTACTGGACGCTGGCGATGTCCTTGCCGCCCAGGTCCATGTCGAAGCCCGCGTCACGCAGTACCCGGATTTTTTCTTCCTCGCGTGCCTTGGTGTCGACGAACTCCTCAATATCGGGGTGATCGACGTCCAGGACTACCATCTTGGCGGCTCGGCGGGTCGCGCCGCCCGACTTGATCGTGCCGGCCGAGGCGTCTGCGCCGCGCATGAACGACACCGGCCCGCTGGCCGTGCCGCCGGAAGACAGCAGCTCCTTGCTGGACCGTATCCCGGACAGGTTGACCCCGGCCCCCGAGCCGCCCTTGAAGATGAGGCCTTCCTCTCGGTACCACTCCAGGATCGACGGCATCGTGTCGTCGACTGCCAGGATGAAGCAGTTGTGCACGCGCAGGCCCGCAGACAGGTACTCGCCGCTCTCGGTCTGGATGTCGTAGACATCCATCGCGCCGAGCCGCTCGATCCTGGCGACCTGGACGAGCCGCCGGTCGGTGCCCCCGGCTTCGGGGTCCACGTGCAGCAGGTGGTCGCCCGGCCGCAGGAACCCGGCCACCGTGAACTCGCCGACGTCCAGGCCCGCAGCGCGCCAGACGAGGTGATCGGCGGTCACGTCCAGGGGGGCGCCGGCGGCGGTGTGCACCCGTAGGACATCCTTGCTGCCGTTGGCCTTGACGGCGACAATCCGGGTTATCCCGCTGGCGTCGTGGACCTTGGTGCCGACCGCGCATTCGGTGACTAGCTGCCCGATCGGCACCGGTCCCGCCGGGGTGCTAACGGGAGCATCGTAGGGCTGGCAGGCGGAGACCTGCTGCGGCGACGACGTGCCGACGTTAAACCAGACCGGCGAGTTGAAGCTGAAGACCTGGTGGATGAGCGCGTGCGTCAGCTCATGTCCGAAAACTTCCGCGTCGTGGTCAGCGGCGAAGTATCCGTGCTCGGTTCCGGCGGCGGCGTAAGTGCGGACGACCCGGTCGACGAGCTGCTTGAGGCTCCACTCCCGCTGCGAGGTGCCGACAGCACCGCGGAAGTACTTGGTCGTGACGATGTTCGCGGCATTCGCCGACCAGAAGTCCGGGAACTCGACACCGCGCTGCTCAAAGTTGACCGTCCCGTCCCGCCAGTTCGTCATCACGACGTCGCGGCGCTCCCAGGTCACGTCGTCATAAGGATGAACGCCCTCACGGGTGTAGATCCGCCGGATCGTGAGCTTCTGGCCCGCGCTCATACCCTCGTTCCACGCTGGCCCACTCGCCGTCTCGGTCATGCTTCCCCCTTCGCGGATCCTGATGGATCCCGTCCGGGCCTCGCCAGGCCCTTCGCTGATGAATTTCGAGTGCTGGCCGGTGTCCCGGTCCGGCCGGTGTGTTTAAGTTCCGGCGTGCTGCGCAGCCGTCGCCTGCTCGTCCCCTGCGCGGATGCGCTCGGCCGCCACCCGCTCAGCGCGCAGCGCCGTGATCTCCGCCTCGAAGTCCGCCAGCGACTCGAAGCCCCGGTAGACCGACGCGAACCGCAAGTACGCCACCTCATCCAGGGCCCGCAGCGGCCCCAGGATTGCCAGGCCGACGTCGTGGGACCGGACCTCGCCGCTGCCGCGAGAGCGGATATTGTCCTCGACCTGCTGAGCCAGGATCGCCAGCTGGTCCTCGCTGGCGGGCCTGCCCTGGCAGGCACGGCGGACTCCGCTCACGATCTTCTCGCGGCTGAACGGCTCGGTAGCCCCGCTGCGCTTGCTCACCATCAGGATCACGCTCTCCTGGGTGGTGAACCGGCGGCCGCACTCCTGGCAGGACCTGCGGCGGCGGATCACGGCGCCGTCGTCGGCTGTCCGGCTGTCGATGACCCTGCTGTCGGAGTGCCTGCAGTACGGGCAGTACACGCAGTCACCTCCGTTAGCCATCGGCTACCGCATAAGCACAACCCCTAGCTGAACTACAGCGGTGTAAGTACTAGATATTGTGGTCCCCCCGGCAGAGGCGCGCAAGCCGATTCGCCCATGACCCTGGTCGCGGTCCAGAAATCCGCAGGCCCCGGCCCGTATGCCGACGAAAACAGGCAGCCTCGCCGGCGTGTCGCAGCCGCATGGGCCCTGGCGCCGTCCGGCGCCGTCCGGTACCGCTAGCTTCTCGGCACCCAGAGGATCTGCCCGGCTCTCAGTGTGGTGCCCTTGAGCCCGTTCGCGTCGGCGATCTGCTGGATCACGGTCTGCGTGTAGGCCGCCGGCCGGGCAGCCGACGCGATCGCCCAGAGAGTCTGGCCAGGTTGCACGACGACCTGCGTCATGCCCTGGTAGCCGGCCCTCCCGCCGCCCCGGTGACCGGTAGCCTGGGCGCCGCCGGCCGCACCCGCAAACACCACGAGAAGCGCGACAGCGAGCGCAGCAAAGCAGGCCAGCACCGTAACCCGGCCGCGCCGGGTCAGCCGCAGCGGCTGCCCGGCTGGCGCCCGCACTCCGCTGCCCGGCCGCCCTTCCCGGCGGTACCGCGGCTCACGGAAGTCCCGCGGTTCTCGGCGGTACCGCGGTTCCTGGCAAATGCCCGCGGGCCCGATCTCTGGACTGGCAAGGAGCAGTCTCGCCGGGACCGTCCTGGCTGGCTCCGTGCTGGCTAGCTCCGTGCTAGCTAGCTGCGCCATGCTCACTGGGCTCACCGTTGCCTCCGCCGAATAGCTAATTCGAATCGCTACTGTGTTCTATCGTATACTTGTTCTATCGAACGAACGTACGGCATCAGTTCTATCGCGAGGGTCCGACACTCTTGCCGTGGTCGAACAGATGTTTGATCTGCGGCACCGGAACCGCTAGCGTCAGCTGCAGACATCCACCGAGCCGGAGGCCCGATGACGAACGACGCGAATGACGACGGAGGGACGCTGGGCGCCCCGGTTATGGCCGGAGCCGACCTTGGAAGCAGTCACGATATGTCGGCCGAGGCGCACGATTCCGAGGACCGGCCCCGGGGCAAGCCGGGGCGCAAGCCGAAAGGCAGCGTGCCCGCGATTGTCGTCGAACTGCCGGACCGGCCGGATCCGACGCATGTACTGACGTGGCGGCAGCGCAAGGTTCTGCAGGTGATCCGCGAGTCCGTGCAGCGCCGCGGCTATCCCCCGTCGATGCGGGAAATCGGCGAGGCGGTCGGCCTGACGAGCACGTCGAGCGTCTCCTACCAGTTGTCGACCTTGCAGAGCAAGGGCTATCTGCGCCGCGACGCCGGCCGTCCGCGTACCGTCGAGGTCCGGCTTCCCGGCCATCCCGCCATCCGCCCCGACCAGGACGGCGACGACAGCGCCGCGGCAATGGACATCGCCTCCCAGGACGCCATTTACGTTCCGCTCGTGGGCCGGATCGCGGCCGGCGGCCCGATCCTGGCCGAGCAGTCCATCGAGGACATTTTCCCGCTGCCCCGGCAGATCGTCGGCGACGGCACCCTGTTCCTGCTGAAGGTCGTCGGCGACTCGATGATCAACGCAGCCATTACCGACGGCGACTGGGTGGTCGTGCGCCAGCAGCCAGTCGCCGAGAACAGCGATATCGTCGCGGCAATGATCGACGGCGAGGCTACCGTCAAGACCTTCAAGCGCTCCAAGGGCCACGTCTGGCTGATGCCGCACAACCCCGCTTACACGCCTATTCCCGGTGACGAGGCCGAGATCCTGGGCCGCGTAGTAGCCGTCTTGCGCCGGGTCTGAGCGCTACCGCTACGGAAAACCGGGCAGGCGCCTTGGCCGGCCGCCTACCGGGCGGCCAGCTGGGAACGATCGAGCCCGCGCAGCCGAGTCCGGGCGCGGCTGCGGCTGCTCACTGGTCCCGGGTCAGCCCGCGGCCGCGGCGAACGCCGCCTCGGTCGCTTCCTTGCTGCTGCCAGCGGCGAGCAGCAGCCAAAGCAGCAGCCGGGCCTTGAGCGGGTTCAGGAAACCGGCACTGAGCAGGCCGCGGCCCAGCAGGTCTTGCTCCGAGCCGGGGAAGCCGTAGGTCCGGGCAAGGACCGCGCCCGCCCCAGCCCGCGATGACAGCACTACCGGTAGCTTGCCTGCAGCCTCGGTCGCGTCATCGACCAGCCAGGGCGGGATATGACCGGCGCCAAAGCCGGCGATCACGATTCCGTCCAGCCGCGCCGCCGCGGCCCGCAGCAGCTCGCCGTCGTCGCCCAGGCAGATGGTCACCAGGCCTACCCGGGCCGGCGCAAGCGGCCCGGTTACGGTCACTCCCAGCCGGGCAGGCGGCCGGGCCAGCAGCCGGACCGTGCCTTCGACCACGCAGCCCACCGGGCCGGCGGACGGCGAGGCAAACGCGGCAACACTCGTCGTGTGCTGCTTGCAGACGTAACGGGCGGCGTGCAGCTCATCAGCGAAGGCGACCAGGCAGCCCAGGCCGGCCAGCGCCGGGCTGGCCGCAGCTGTGACCGCCGCCCAGACGTTGGCAGGCCCGTCCGCGCCGAGCAGCCCCGGGTGACGCATCGCCCCGGTCACCACCACTGGCTGATCGCCGCGGCATAGCAGGTCGAGCAGGAACGACGTTTCCTCGATCGTGTCAGTGCCCTGGATCACCACCGCTCCGACGCACCCGGACCTGAATGCTTCGCTGATCGCCGCCGCCAGCGCCACGATGTCCTCGGCGGATAGCGCGCTTCCAGGAACGCTGCGGAAGTCCCTGACCTCGAGCTGCGCTCCTATTCCGGCGAGCTCCGGCACAGAGCGGATCAGATCGGAGCCTGTCAGCGTCGGAATCGCGCCGGTACCGCTGCCCGCGGTCATCGCGATGGTGCCGCCGAGAGTGAAGACCGCGATCCGTGGGGCACCGTCCATATTCCCGGTCCTTTCCGGCGTCTACCCGGTCTCTTTGGCGTCGCGGCCGCGCGGCTGCCGTCCTCTGGCATTGCCGCCTGCCGCATGCAGGCCTAGCGCGCGCCGCCATGTCCGCCGGGACGCGGCCGGGCCGAGACGAAGGTTAACAGCGACCGCGGCTGCCGTCGGCAGCGCATGGGGCCGCTGCACATCGCTCCTGCTGCTGTCGCAGCGTAAAAAAATTGGAGGTGCGCGGACATGGCAAACTACCGGCGATTCGCACAGCTAATGGCGGCCGCCGCGGGCGCCGCTGCCGCCGCGACCGCGACGGCATGCTCGCCTGGTGCCGCCACCGGGCAGGCCCCGGTCGCAGCGGTGTCCCGCGTGGCCAGCGCGCCGGCTCCCCGGCCGACCAGCGCGCAAGCGGCCCCGTCAACCAGTGCGGCCGTCGCCCCGGCTCCATCCCCGGCTGCATCCCCGCCACCCTCCGCGCCGCCCTCCCCGGCGCCCTCGGGCGCGTGCGGGTTCTTCTCTAACCAAGATCTGGCCACGTTCGGGCTCGAGCGCCATTCTTTTCCGGTCCACGGACTTCTCGCCTCGTCCTGCGGATTCGTCACCCAGGGCGCCACGGACCCGCTCGCGGGAGTGGCGGTCATTGATTACTCGACCAGCGCGGACCAGGTAGTGGCCCTCCAAGCGGGGTCGGGGCCGGCCTTCGCGTTCGTACCGGGGCGCGGGTTCTACCAGCGCGGGTACACCGACAAGGACGGCGCCAAGTGCGACATCCTGTTCGCGACTAGCAATTCCACCGCGGTCAGCGCCTCGATTATCGCGACCAGCTACGCGAATATCACCGGCGCCCAGTCGGCCTGCCAGGTGACGCCTGGCCTCGCCGCGCTGATCGAAAGCAAGATCCCATCCGGGCGCTAAGCCCCGGAGCTAAGGCGGTACCGGTCAGCGTCGGGGCGAAAGCTCGGCATGCCGGATTGGTATTGCCGGCTCTTAGCTTCAACGGGAGCGAAGTGCGCACCCAGCGCAACGCAGTAGCCCTGGCAGAACCGGGCGCAACGGTGCTCGCAGGTACCGTTGCCACGATCTTCGCGGGCGAGACCCTGCGCGGTCGGCTACCCGGCGGCCTAGACACGTTGCCCGCTAGCTCAGATGGCGGGGCGGCGTAGCCACAATGGGGGCCGCAGCTGGCCTGGTTCTGGTTACCGGGCCTACGGGGACCGTCGGCGGTCCGCTGGCGAAGCTGCTGGCAGCCCGGGGCGCGCCGCTGGTGGCCGGAGCCCTGCACCCGGCTCGCTTCAGCGGCTCCGCGGAGTGCCGCGTGCTGGACTTCCGGCGGCCGGAGACCTTCGCGGTCGCGCAGGCGGGCGTCCGCCAGGTCTTCCTGATGCGACCGCCAGCCATCTCCGACACCAAGCGCTACCTCCGGCCGTTCCTCGGAGAGGCTGAGCGGGCCGGCGTTCAGGACGTGGTGTTCTTGTCGCTGATGGGCGTGAACCCGGTCATGCCGCACTGGCAGGTAGAGCAGGACCTGCGGGCGTCTCACCTGCGCTGGACGTTCCTGCGCCCGTCGTTTTTCGCCCAGAACCTGCAGACCGCTTACCTGACGGACATCCGGGATCACGACCAGATCCGGGTGGCATCCGGGCGCGGCCGGACCAGCTTCATCGACACCCGGGACATCGCGGCGGTCGCTGACCTCGTGCTGCGCGACCCGGCACCACACGCCGGGCAGGCGCTCACGCTGACCGGCCCGGACGCGCTCACCTTCGACTACGTCGCCTCGCTGCTATCCGCGGAGCTCGGCCGTCCCGTCAGTTACGAACCGCTCACGCTGCTCGCCTACCGGCGCGAGCTACGGCGGCTGAAGCTGCCGGCCGCTTACGTCAACGTTCAGCTGCTGATCAGCCTTGTCGCCCGGGCGGGACTTGCGGCCAGAATTACCGGCACGGTGGAAGAACTTCTCGGCCGGCCACCGACTCCGCTCGCCGCCTACATCCGCGATCAGCGCGGCTGCTGGGCCAGCCCCGGCCGCTGACCCGCCGGCAGCTCGCGCCGGCCGCGCGCGGGGCCACCGGCACTCCTACGCGAACGCATGGCCGCCGCGCCGGCCTGGTTAGGCGGGAACGATGTTGACCAGCTTGGGCTCGCGCACGATCACGGTGCGCACCGCGCGCCCGGCCAGCGCCCGCTGCACCCCCGGCGCCCCGAGCGCCAGCTCGCGCAGCTCGCCGGCGCCGATGCCCGGCGGTACCTCCAGCCGGTCCCGGACCTTGCCGCCTACCTGCAGCACGCACGTAACCAGCTGCTGCACCAGCAGCGCCGGGTCGGCTTCAGGCCAGCCGGCCATCGCCACCGGCGCCTCGCGGCCCAGCCGCTGCCAGCATTCCTCAGCGGTATACGGGGCGAACAGCGACAGCAGCACGGCCAGTGTCTCGGCCGCCTCGCGCGCGGCCGGGTCGCCGGCGCCCGGGCCGGAGTCGATGCACCGGCGGGTCGCCGTGGCCAGTTCCATCAGCCGCGCGACGGCGACGTTCAGCCGGGTCGATTCCACCAGCCGGGTGACCTCGTCGATCGTGTGATGCGTCACGCGCCGCAGCGCAGTATCCCCGCCCATGGCACCGTCCCCGCCCGCACCGCCGCCACTGCCAGCACTGCCCCCGTCAGCTGCACCGACGTCGGCGGCGATCCGGGCCACCCGGCCCAGGAACTTGACCGACGCCTCCGGGTTCATGTCGGCCCAGTCGATGTCGTCTTCCGGCGGGCTGGCGAAAATCATGGTCAGCCGGATCGCGTCGACGCCGTGCGCCGCCAGCTGGCTGCCCAGGTCGACGCCATTGCCCAGCGACTTGGACATCGCCTTCCCGTGGTTGATCACCTGGCCCTGGTTGACCAGCCGGGTGAACGGCTCGCTGAAGTCGGTCATCCCCATATCGTTCAGCACCTTAACGACGAACCTGCTGTACAGCAGATGCAGGATCGCGTGCTCAACGCCGCCCACGTACAGGTCAGCCGGGCACCACCGGCGGACCGCGGCCAGGTCGAACGGGCCGTCTTCGTAACCCGGCGAGCAGTACCGCAGGTAATACCAGGACGAGTCCACGAACGTGTCCATCGTGTCGGTGTCGCGCAGCGCAGGGCCACCGCATTTGGGGCAGGTGGTGTTCACCCAGTCCGCGGCGCCGGCCAGCGGCGACACGCCCTTAGGCACCAGGTCCTGGCCGCGCAGGTCCGGCAGCAGCACCGGCAGCTGCTCGTCCGGCACCGGCACCTCGCCGCAAGCGTCGCAGTAGACGATGGGTATCGGCGCGCCCCAGAACCGCTGCCGCGACACCAGCCAGTCGCGCAGCCGGTAGGTGACGGCGGCTTTCCCCAGGCCGCGGGCGGCCAGCTGCGCCGTGCTCGCCGCGATCGCGTCCGCCTTGGTCATCCCGTTCAGCGGCCCCGAGTTGACCAGCTGCCCGTCACCGGCCGTCGCGATACCGGTTTGCGCCGGGTCCGGCTGGCCGGTGTCGACGACGACCCGCACCGGCAACCCGAACTTCCGGGCGAAATCCAGGTCCCGCTGGTCATGGGCAGGCACGGCCATAATCGCGCCGGTGCCGTAGTCGGCCAGCACGTAGTCGGCCGCCCAGACCGGGATCGGCTCGCCGCTGACCGGGTTGACCGCGCGGCAGCCCAGGAAAACGCCGGTCTTCTCCCGGTCGGTGGACTGCCGTTCGATGTCGGTCAGCTTGGCCGCCGCGGCAACGTAATCGCGCAGCTCGCCGCGGCGCTCCGGGCTGCACAGCTGCTGCGCCAGCGGCGAGTCGGCAGCGACTACGAAGAACGTCGCACCGTAGAGCGTGTCCGGCCGGGTGGTGAACACGGTCACCGGCTCGTCCCGGCCCTCGATCGCGAACGCGACCTCGGCGCCCTCACTACGGCCGATCCAGTTGCGCTGCATGAGCAGCACCCGGTCCGGCCAGCTGCCGGCCAGCGGCTCCATGTCGGCCAGCAGCCGGTCCGCGTAGTCAGTGATCTTGAAGTACCACTGGGTCAGCACCCGGCGGATCACCTCGGCCCCGCACCGCTCGCACCGGCCGCCGACCACCTGCTCGTTGGCCAGTACGGTCTGGTCGACCGGGCACCAGTTCACTTGGCCGTCGCCGCGGTAGGCCAGGCCGCGCTCGTAGAACCGCAGGAACAGCCACTGAGTCCAGCGGTAGTACTCCGGATCGCAGGTGGCCAGCCTGCGGGACCAGTCGAACGACAGCGCGTACCGCCGGAATGAGGCCGCCTGGGTTTCGATGTTCGCGTGCGTCCAGTCGGCCGGGTGCGCGTTGCCGCGGATGGCCGCGTTCTCGGCGGGCAGGCCGAACGCGTCCCAGCCGATCGGGTGCAGCACGTTGTGCCCCCGCTGGAAGTAGTAGCGGGCCATCGCGTCCGCGACCGCGTACGCCTCGGCGTGCCCCATGTGCAGGTCGCCGGACGGGTACGGGAACATGTCCAGCACGTAGGTCCGCGGCCGCGTGTCGCTGGGGTCGTCGCTGGCCCGGAACAGCTCCAGCTGCTGCCAGCGCGCCAGCCATTTATCCTGAACCTCCCGCGGATCCCACTTGTCCCTGCTGTTTTCCCGGCCGCCCGGCGCGCCCGCAGCCGGGTCAGCGGGGCGCACTGCAGTCCCTGCTGGCACCGCGTCTGCCTGTCCCGCGTCTGCTCGTCCCGCGCCGTCGGCGGCTTCCATGATTCCTCACGATTTCTCGGCCGGGTTCGGTCCCGGCACCGGATGTGCAGGCCCAAACAAAAAGCCCCTCGATCACGAGGGGCAGCCGCGCCGACGAGAGAAAGGTCAGCGCGGCTAGGTAAGGAGCAGCCTGGTGGAACGCACCCAGCCAGGATAGCGCATCCGCGCTCCGTCCAGGCAGCAGCGCGGCCAGGCGGCAGCCGACCTGACTGATGACACTGACGGGGCGCCGCCGCCCATCGCAGCACTGCTCGCAATACCGGCAATACGCAAGCTAATTCCCGCGGTCCCCGAAACTGCGCGTCTGGCTATTCTTCTTGACCGTCGCGATAGGGCGCCCAATAATGTCGTGACGCCCCGGCCACGATGTCACGCTACGGCTGCTGACCACGGATTAAGGATTTCACGCAGCTTAAGGATTCAGGCAGTCGGCACTACGCCGGCAGCTCTGTTTTGGCTGGGCGGCCGGAGGAATCCAACAGGTCAGGTTTCGGGGGAAACATGCCGAGAAAGTGCTGCGCGCATTTCCGGGGAACAGCGGCAAGAACAAGCGGCGCAAAAATAAACCGGTGCCCGGCAGCACGCCCCGCCCGCGCCTTCGGGCGGCGGCCCGGCCGTGACTAACCGGATCACCGTCCGAGCGGCCGGACCGGTCGCGCGTGACGGGGCCGCCGCTGACCGGAACACCGCTGACCGGAGCGCGGGGGCGGCAGCTGACCCGGGCGCGGGCGCACCTGCTGCCGGCCAGGCCATCGCCGTCGTCGGCCTTGCCTGCCGGTTTCCGGACGCGGACGACCCGGCGGCGCTGCTCGACACGATCCTGGCCGGCCGGCGGGCGTTCCGCCGCCTGCCGCCCTGCCGGGTCGACCTGACCGACTACTACAGTCCCGACCCGGCTGCTCCGGACGCCACGTACAGCACCAGGGCGGCACTGCTGGAGGGCTGGGAGTTCGACCGGGCGGCGTTCGGCGTGTCCGGCGAGGCCTATCACCGCGCTGACCCGGCCCAGTGGCTGGCGCTGGAGACGGTCGCCCGCGCCCTGGCCGGAGCGGGCTTCCCCGGCGGTACCGGACTGGACCGGGACCGGGTCGGGGTCATCCTGGGCAACTCACTCGGCGGCGACACCTCCCGGACGACATCACTGCGGCTGCGCTGGCCTTACGTCCGGCGGGTCGTCGCCGAAGCGCTGCTAGCCGCCGACGTGCCCGCTGGTCGCGCCGCGCAGGTGCTGCGGCACGCCGAAGCGCGCTACCTCCGGCCGTTCCCCGGCGTCGGCGCGGACACGCTGGCGGGCGGACTGCCCGCCAGCTTCGCTTCCAAGATCAGCAGCTTCTTCGGTTTCCGCGGTGGCGGTCACGCGGTGGACGGCGGTAGCGCGTCCGCGCTGCTTGCCGTCGTCGCCGGCTGCTCGGCACTAGCCGCCGGGGACCTGGATATGGCCCTGGCCGGCGGCGTCGACCTCAGCATCGACCCGCTGGAGCTCGTCGGCCTGGCCAAGACCGGCGCTCTGGCCACCGGCGAAATGCGCGTCTACGACGAGAACCCCACCGGCTTCCTGCCCGGCGAGGGCTGCGGCATCGTCATCCTGATGCGCACGCCCGACGCACGGGCTGCCGACCTGCCGGTTTACGCGGAAATCACCGGCTGGGGAACGGCGGCGGCCCCAGGCGGCGCCGTGACCGCCCCGGCCGCGGCCAGTGCCCGGCTGATCAGAGCGGACGTAACCAGCACGGGCACGGTCACCGGCACGGGAAGCACCAGCACGGGCACGGTCCCCGGCACCGGCACCCGCACCGGCACGGGCAGCGCGGCGCCGGACCTGACGACGCTGACCCGGCTGGCCGTAACGGGAACATCACGGACCGCAACTGCGGCGCTGGCTGCCCCGGCGGCGGCCGCCAGGGCTCCGGGCGTCCCGGCGGACGCCGCGATGGCAGCCGTCGACGGGCAGCTGCTCGCACTGCGGCGCGCCTATGCCAGGGCGTCGGTTGACCCTGCTGACGTCCAGCTGTTCGAGGGACACGGAGACGGAACGGCCGTCGGCGACGCGGCCGAGCTCACCGCCCTGCGCCTGCTGCGAGCCGGCGCGCCGGCGCCGGCGGCACTGGGCTCAGTCAAGGCCAATATCGGGCACGCTCAGGCCGCGGCCGGCGCAGCCGGGCTGATCAAGACGGTGCTGGCGCTGGGAACCGGCATCATCCCGCCGGCCACCGGGGTCAGCGCGCCGCATCCGCTGCTGCTTGACGAGTGCAGCGGGCTCTTCCTGCCCCGGGCGGCGCGGGAATGGCCGGACGGCATCCGGATCGCCGGCGTCAGCTCGACGCAGCCGGGGGGCACCAGCGTCCACCTGGTGCTCCGCAGCGAGCCGGGACGCAGTTCCCGGCTGGAGCGGCTTATCCGCGTGCTGCCCAGGGTCCCGCGCCCGGACCCTGCCCGGCCGGCCAGCGCGGCCGAGCTGACGATGACGCCGCGCGCCGCCGACGACGCGGCCCGGACGGCTGCCTTTCTATTGCACGCCCCGGACGGCGCAGGGCTCGCGGCCGTGCTCTCCCGGCTGGCCGACGTCGCCTCGTGGCTGTCCGACGCGCAGCTGCAAGACATGGCCGCCCAGCTGGCCAGCCAGGCGCAGGAGCAGGGACCGGTGCGCGTCGCCCTGGTCGCGAGCACCCAGGAGCAACTGGCGCGGCTCGCCCGGGAGGCGCTGGCAATGCTGCCGCAGCTGACCGCCGGCGTGCTGACAGTCCGGCCGGGCATCTTCGCCGCGAATAGCGCCGACGGCCGGATCACGCTGCTGCTGTCCGACGACGAACAGCCAGCCGGCCCGCAGTCCCCGGCACGTGATCCAGCCGCTGTCGAGGATTCGCTCGCAGTGCTGCGCTGGCTTGACGGGCTCGGAGTCAGCGCCACCGCCGCTGTCGGCGACGGCACCGGCTACCTGGCCGGGCTGGTATGGGCAGGGTGCATCAGCGAAGCCGACGCAATTACTCTCGGCGCCGTGAGCGCCCAGGCTGCCGCCGCGCCGGATGGCGCTTCCCGGCTGCGGGCAGCCGTCCGGCTGATCAGGCTGAGCCCGCCCCGACGGCGGCTTATCTCTACCCGGACCGGCCGTGAACTGGCATCCGGAAGCGAGATTCCCGATCTGCTCGCCGGCGGCCTGCCTGATGGCCTGCCCGGCGGCCACCCGGCGGGCGCGAACCGGGCCCGCGCGGGCCTCGCGGCTGACGGTGCCGGGGCTGACGGTGCCGGGTCAGTCGGGACAGGCTCAGCCGGTACCGGCCTGGCAGCCAGCGCGGCGCTGCAGGCCGGCGGCGTTGGCGCCAGCCTGCTGCTGGAAACAGGTCCGGGGCGGACCCTGATCTCGGCAGCCACCCGGATCTGCCGGGCTCCGGCGGTCAGCCTGGCCGCCGGGCTCACCGACAACCGGGACACGGCGCGCACTGCCGCGGCGCTGTTCGCCGCCGGGGCGCTCCGTTCGCCGGCGCCGCTTTACGCAGGCCGGCCCTCCCGGCCCATCAGCATCTGGCGCGATCAGATCTTCGTCACCAACCCCTGCCAGGCGATGCCCCCGCTCCCGGACGGCGCGCTGCCGGGCAACGCCCAGCCGGACAGCGCGGCGGCGGCCGCTGAGCAGGCGTCCGCTGAGCCCCCGTCCGCTGAGGCGGCGTTCGCTGAGCCGCCCCGCATTGAACCGGCGTCCGCTGAACCGGCGTCCGCTGAGCGGGAAGGAAACAAGCCGGCCGAGCTGCACCCGGCCAGATCCGCGGCCGGACCGGTTCCGGGCGTGGCGCCGTGGGTGCGGTGTTTCGCCGAGGAGCTGCGGGCGCCGCTCGTCCCGGCCAGCACCGCAGATGACGGGCCGTGGCGGGTACGGACTGGCGGGCGGTTGCCGTTTAGTGTCGATGTTGAGGAATTCTTCACCGATGATCCCGGTGCCGGACGGGTACTGGCCGTCATCGGGGACACAGTCGAGGCAGACGCTTGCGCGGCTGCCGTGCGCACGGCTCAGGCCGCGATCGCCGTCGGCCGGCTAGTGGTGATCACGCCCGAGCCCGGCCTGACCGGACTGTGGGCCGCGCTGCACGCTGAACATCCGGGCCTCGGAATCACGGTCCTGCGCACCCCGGTAACCGCGGCCGGGCTTGCGGCCGCACGGCCGCTGGCAGCCGCGGTGGCCGGCGAATTCCGTGAGCTGGTCATTGATGCCGCCGGAATGGCGCGCGAGGCCGTCATGGTGCCGGCTGAGCTGGACAGCACCAGCCCGCTGCCGATCGGTGCCGATGACGTGGTGCTGGTCAGCCGCGGCGCGCAGGGCAGCGGGCTGGTACTGGCAGCGGCCCTGGCCCGCTGCAGCGCGTCCGTCGCGGTTGTCGGGCCCGCGGATCCCGCCGCGGACGGCGGGCTCGCCAGCGAACTGCAGCAGCCGCGGGAGGCGGGCGCCCGGATCAGCTACGAGCCGGTCGACATCACCGACGCAGCCGCAATGGATGCAGCCATGCAGCGAATCGAGGCGGAGCTCGGCCCGGTCACGGTAGTCGTGCTGGCCGCTGCGGCGAGCTCACCGGTGCCCATCACCGAGCTCACTAACACCAGCGTCCGGGAGCAGCTCGCGGCCCAGTCGGCGGCGCTCGGGCAGCTGCTGGGAGCAATCCAAACGGACCGGCTGAAACTGATCGCCACGTTCGGATCCGTGGCCGGGCACTACGGTCTGGCTGGCGCCGGCTTGCAGGCGGTGACCGGCGGTTTCCTGGCTCAGCAGGCCGCGCGGCTGGCGGACGGCATCGCGGGTTGCCAGGCGCTGCACGTAGCGATGCCGCTGCCGCTGCCGCTGCCGCTGCCGCTGCCGCTGCCGCTCGCGCTTACCGGGGCTGACCCGATCGATGCCGCGGCGGCCGCGCCGCTGCTGCTGACGATGCTGTCCGCGCCCCGCCGGCCGGCCCGGCTCGCATTGCACGGCCGGGTAGGAACCGTGGCACCCGCCGCGATCAGCCGGCGGCCGGATTCGGACCGCGGTCCGCTGCCCCGCGCGGGCAGATTCCTTGAAGTGACCCGGCTGCATTACCCGGGCGTCGAGCTGATCTGCGAGGCGCAGCTGTCCTTGCAGACCGACCCGTACCTGGCTGACTACCGAGCGGACGGGGCGGCGATGCTGCCGCCGGCCCTGGGGCTGGAGGCTATGGCCGAGGTTGCGAGCGCGCTCACCGGGCAGCCGATGCGGCACGTTACCGACATCACGGTCGCCGCACCGGTGGTTATGCCCGCCGTTGCTTCCGGCGGCCAGGCCCTGATCCGGATCTGCGCGCTGCGCGACGGCGGCGGCGGCACTGTGCATGTCGTGCTGCGCAGTGCGGATAGCGGGTTCGCCGTCGAGCATTACCGGGCCGCGTTCCGGCGCAGTGAGGAAGCGGCAGCCGGGTCGGCGGAAACTCCGGCGGCCGAGCCGGTCATTGCGGCCGGCCCGTCAGGGGACGGGCCGTCAGGGGACGGCCTGCCGGCGGCCGGGCCAGGGACCGGGACAAACTCCAGCGCTCACTCTGATGGCGGCATCGACGGCGCTGATTTCTACGGGCCGGTCAGCTTCGCCACTGGGCGGTTCCGGCGGATCGCGATGCTGTCGGAGGTCTCGACCCAGTCGTGCCGCGCTGTCGCCCGCGGCGATGAGGAAGACGGGCGGTGGTTCGACCCAGGCCAGGAGGCGGCGGATTCGCACCTGATACTGGGCAGTCCTGGCCTGCTTGACGCGACGCTGCAGCTCGTGCAGGCGGCATCTCCGCACCGCCGGATGGTGCTGTCAGGCTGCGACTCCGCGGAATTCAGTGGCCTGGCGGCGCAGGGGCCCGTGCAGATCCGCGCGGTGGCGGCCCAGCCGGGTAACAGCCCGGCGGCAGATGGTCGCCTGCAGAGCGCTGCCGTGCTGGTACCGCAGCAGGCAGCAAGCCGGGAAATGCCCGGGTCGCCTGAAGTCGCCACGACCGCCGGCCCCGACGTTCCAGTTGTCGCCGGAAACGCGGCTGAGCAGGTAGTTCCGGCCGCCGCAGACGGAGCGATGCCGCTGGACCCGGCGTGGGATATCGAGGCGGTCGACGCCGACGGCCACCTGCTGGTCACCTGGCGGCGGGCGCGGATGCGGGACGCAGGATCGCTGCCGCGGGACGTCCCGTGGCCGCCCGCACTCTTGCCGGTCTACCTGGAACGCGTGTCCGCAGAACTCGGCCTCGGCCCGGGGTTGCGGGTCGAGGTGCGGTCCGGTGATCGGAGCGCCAGCGGCAAAACGACTCCTGATGGCCAGCTGGCCGGCTGGTCACTGCGAGTCCGGGCCGCGGGCGCCGCCGCATGCGGCTGGTCAGCCGCCGCGGCCGGTCAGGTGCCCAGCCAGGACGCCGGGCGCGCGCTGGCAGCGGCGCGAGCGCGGATGTTCAGCCGGTTTCTCGGCGAGCCCGCCGGCACGGTCAGCGCGCGGCTGCGGGCCATCGCCAGCTGCCTGTCGATGGCGGGCGCCCCGGCCGGCTGTCCCATCGTCGTGCGTGACATCGGCGACGATGGCTGGGTACTGCTCAGCGTCGCAGGCGCGGACATGGCCGCCACAGTGGTCACCATCAGCGGCGTGCCAAGTCCGGTTGCCATCGCGCTGATGACCGGCACCCCCTGCTGGGACGGCCGCGATGCCGCCGCGGCGACCGGCCCGTCTCGCCGCGGCAGCGCTCCGGGCTCTGTCCTTAAGACCGCCGAGTAGCCGGGACGGCGGCCAGTGCGGTGAGCCCGGTAACCCAGAACGCCCACTGGAACCCGCCGGTGAGCGCGGCGGCCGCGGCGTGGCCCTGGCTCAGCAGGAGGCGGGAGTGGGTCGCTGCGACTGTTGAGGCGACGGCTACGCCGATCGCCCCGCCGATCTGCTGGGAGGTGTTGAGCAGCCCGGAGGCGACCCCGGCGTCCTGATCGGTGACACCGGCCAGGGCTCCGATCGACACCGGGATAAACGCGAAGGCCGCGCCGCCGGCGAGGAACAACGGGCCGGCCAGGTTCGCCCAGAAGTGCCCGTGCGCCGGCAGCTGGGTCGCCCACAAGATCCCGCCGCCGACCAGGGCCATCCCGGCCGCCATGACGAGCTTGGCCGAGATGCGGGTGACGAGCATCTGCGCCGGTCCGGCGAGCGCGAGCACGGTGACCGACGTCGCCAGCCAGGCGACTCCGGTCTTCAGAGCCGAGTACCCGAGCACCTGCTGCATGTACAGGGTGCCAGTGAAGAAGAAGCTGAAGAAGCTGGCCCCGAGCAGGAAGCCGACCGCGTTCGACCCGGCGAGGGTCCTCAGCCGGAACAGGCGCAGCGGCAGCAGTGGCGTCTCGGTTCTCGTCTCGATAATCAGGAAGCCGGCCAGCAGGGCCGCCGACGCCGCGAGCAGGGCCACGGTCCGGATGTCCGTCCACCCGGCGATGGGCGCCTGCGAGATCGCGTAGACGCCGACGACGAGGCCGCCGGTCACGGTGACCGCACCGAGCGGATCGTAGCGTCGGCGGCCGCCGCGCAGCCTGCTTTCCGGCACGACCCGCCGAGCCAGCAGCAGGGCGGCCGCGCCAACCGGGACGTTGAGGAAAAAGATGTACTGCCAGCCGGCGTACCGGGTGAGCAAGCCGCCGGCCAGCAAGCCGGCGGTGGCCGCCGCGGCGCCGATGCCGCCCCAGATGCCCAGCGCCTTGTTGCGCTCGGCGCCCTCGCCGAACATGTTCATCACTATCGACAGCGCGGCCGGGAGCACGACCGCGGCACCCAGGCCCTGGACGCCGCGCATGATGATCAGGAACGCGTCGCTGGTGGCCAGCGCGCAGCCGAGCGAGGCCCCGGTGAAGATCGCCAGCCCGGCCATGAACAGGCGCCTGCGGCCGAGCAGGTCGGCGGCCCGGCCGCCGAACAGCAGGAACCCGCCGAAGGTGAGACCGTAGCCGGTCACCACCCACTGCAGGTCCTGCTCAGGGAAGTGCAGCTTGCGGCCGATGGTCGGCAGCGCGACATTGACGATCGTGAGGTCCACGATCGTCATGAAGTACGCGACGGCGAGCAGCGAGAAGGCCCGCCAGCGGCGCACTTCGCCGGGTATGGCGGCCTCCGCACTACTGGCGTCGTTCCTGCGGTCGAGTGAGGTCATAACTGTCTGACCCCGGCCAGAGTTAGCCCGGGGTGCTGATAGCCGGCCTGAGTTGTCGATCCGGCTGGGTGCCAGTCGACGTAGGAGTAGCGGCCGTCGAATCGCGCTGGCCGGTACGAAGGGAGCATGATCATGAGCAAGTACGTCCTGGCGTTCCGGGGACAGCCGAATCGGACGCTGCAGCCGGAGGAAGAGCAGGAGTGGGGTGCTTGGTTCGCCCGGCTCGGTCCGGTAATCGCCGACATGGGCAACCGGGTCGGCGCGACGCGCTCGCTGGCCAGCCAGCACGGAGGCGATCCCGCGACGAGTGTCCTGACCGGCTATATGGTCGTCACCGCCGACGACCTTGACGCCGCGGCCCAGCTGGCGTCAGGCTGCCCTGGCCTTCGGCATGACGCCAGCGTCGAAGTGGCCGAGATCGTCGACGCCTGACCGCTGACGACCGTTAGCCCGGACCGAATCGAGTGCTGAGGAGCGCCTGAGATGGCTAAGTACATGGTGTTCATCTGGGACGACGAGACCGCCTGGGAGGCGGCGGACCCGCAGGCCGTGCAGGCCACGATGACCGCGCACAGCGACTTCATGGCCCGCAACGCCGCCGCGCTGCGGGGCGGCGACCGGCTGTACCCGAGCCCCGCGTCGACATCGATCCGGCACCAGCCGGACGGCGGGGTGAGCATCAGCGACGGCGCGTTCGCCGAGACCAAGGAGGTGATCGGCGGCTATTACCTGATCGAGGCCGCCGATCTGGACGCTGCGTTGCGGATCGCCAGGCAGGTGCCCGCCCCGTTCGGCGGGGTCGAGATCCGCCCCGTCTGGCCGACGGACTGACAAGGACCGCCGGTGGATCCTGCCGTCGCCGCGGCCGTCGCCGAGGCGCATCGCCGCGAGTGGGGTTTTGTGCTCGCCGCCGTGGCGCGGGTGACGGGCGACCTGGACGCCGCCGAGGACTGCGTCCAGGACGCCTACGCGCAGGCGCTGACCTCCTGGGAGGCCGGCGGCGTGCCGGCCAGGCCGGCGGCGTGGCTGACGATGGTGGCGCGGCGGCGGGCGATGGATCTCGTCCGCCGCCGCGACACCCTGCGCGCCAAGCTTCCGCTGCTCGTTGACGCCGGCACCGCGCCCGGCGCGGCCGACGGCGCGAACGAGGCGATTCCCGACGACCGGCTGCGCCTGATCTTCACCTGCTGCCACCCTGCGCTCGCCGCCGACGCCCGGGTCGCGCTGACCCTGCGGCTGCTGTGCGGGCTGAGCACCCCGGAAGTGGCGCGGGCATTCCTCGTCTCCGAGCCGACCATGGCCGCGCGGATTACGCGTGCCAAGAAGAAGATCGCCGCGACCCGCATCTCTTACCACGTCCCGCCGGCCGCGGAACTGCCGGAGCGCCTCGCTGCCGTGCTGGACGTCGTGCACCTGCTGTTCACCACCGGGCACACCGCGCCGGCCGGCGCGTCACTGCAACGCCGCGACCTCGCCGAGCGGGCCCTGGACCTGGCCCGGATGCTCCGCCTGCTGCTGCCCGACGACCCGATGGTGGCCGGCCTGCTCGCGCTGATCCTGCTCACCGACGCCCGCCGCCACACCCGCGTCACCGCGGCCGGCCAGCTGGTGGTCCTCGCCGACCAGGACCGCGCCCGGTGGGACCATGCCGAGATCAGCGAAGGTCTGGACCTGATCCGCGCCGCGCTGCGGCACCGGCCGCCTGCCCGGTATGCGCTGATGGCCGCGATCGCCGCCGTCCACGCCGCGGCGCCACGCTGGGAAGCCACCGACTGGCGCCAGATCGCCGAACTCTACGACCAGCTGATAGATATCTGGCCCTCGCCGGTCGTGGCGCTCAACCGCGCCGTCGCCATCGGTGCGGGCCACGGCCCGGCGGCCGGGCTCGCCGCCCTCGACCAGCTCGCCGCCGAACCCCAGCTGGCCGGCTACCACTACCTGCCCGCCGCCCGCGCCGAATTCCTGCGCCGCCTGCATCGCACCGGCGACGCCCGGCTGGCCTACCAGGAGGCGCTCCTGCTGGCCGGCAATAGCACCGAACGCGACTTCCTGGCTGGCCGCCTCGCGGAACTAGGAGGATAAGGCTCGTTCGCGGCAACCGCGCGGCAGCCTCGCGTTCGGCGCCGGAGTGTGACGGGTGACTGCGCACGGTCGAGGGCCGCTGATCCAGTGCGGCGGCCCTAGATCTCCCGCGGCGGCGGCACTCTGGGACGATGAGAGACAGCCAGCACCGTTCTAGCCAGGAGGCGCCTGTGACCTCGCCGCGGCCGGCGCCGGTAACCGGGGAACTCGACCTCTCCCAGAACGCGTTCTGGGCCAAGCCACCGGACTGGCGGCACGCTGCGTTCGGGCAGCTGCGGGCGCTGGCGCACCCGGCGTACTTCGCTGAGCCGGACAGCGCCTTCAAGGGCACTGACGGCGGTTACTACGCACTGGTCCGGCACGCGGATGTGGTGGCGGCGAGCCGGAACACCGACGTCTTTTCCTCTGCCCGCGGCTCGACCAGCATCCCTGACCTGCCCGCGGAGTTCAACGAGTACTTCGGGTCGATGATCAGCATGGACGATCCGCGGCACGCCCGGCTGCGCCGGATCGTCTCCCGCGCCTTCAGCCCTCGGATGATCATGAAATTCGAGGACGACGTGCAGCGAACGGCCGCGGCCATCGTCGACGCCCTGCTGGCGGGCGGCCCGTGCGACTTCGTGCCGAGCGTCTCCGCCAGACTGCCGCTGACGATCATCTGCCAGATGATGGGCATCGGCGACGAGCATTACGCGATGGTGCTGAGGAACAGCAATATTATCCTGTCGGGCTCCGACACCGAATTTGTCAGCGCCGATTTCGATGCGGCGGTCACCCAGATTCTTACCGCGGGCGGCGAGCTGGCAGGGCTGGTCACCGAGCTGGCCATGGTGCGCCAGGCCGATCCTCAAGACGACCTAATTTCCGCACTGGCCACGGCGAACATCGACGGGGAGCAGCTCACCCCGGCCGAGCTCGCCTCGTTTTTCATCCTGCTGATCGTGGCCGGTAACGAGACCACCAGGACCGCGCTCGCGCACGCGCTGGCGCTGCTGACCGATTACCCGCAGCAGCGCGCGCTGCTGCTCGCCGACTTCGAGGCCAGGATCGGGGGAGCCGTCGAGGAGATCGTTCGCTACTGCTCCCCGGTGATCTGGATGCGGCGATCGGTAACCCGCGACACAGTGCTGACCGGCCATCAGTACCGCGAAGGCGACAAGGTGCTGCTGTTCTACTGGTCGGCTAACCGGGACGAGGCCGTCTTTGCCGAGCCCGATCGCTTCGACATCACCCGCGAGCCCAATCCGCACCTGGGCTTCGGCGGCGCCGGGCCGCACTTCTGCCTCGGTGCGCACCTGGCCCGGCGAGAGATCACCGTGATGCTGCGCGAGCTGCTGCGGCGCGCCCCGCGCATCCGCGCCGCCGCCGAGCCTGACCTGCTGCACTCCAGCTTCATCAACGGCATCAAGCACCTGCCCTGCGAACCGGGCTAAGGTGCAAATCCCGCGATAAGCCCAATTGTCAAGTACGGCACGCCGCCGCTGGCGACAGAATTTTCTCAGTCCGGTAACACACGGTCATCGGACAGCCACAACGTGTATAACTGGAGACCCACGCGGCGCTCAGTGCCCGGCAAGCCGGGCTCAGGGAAGGGCGCCGCGGGGTTACGGGGACCGCTCGTCGCGGGGGGGACCCTCGTCCGGGGGCCGGTTGACGTTCCGGGGGGAAGTCAACCGGCCGCGCGGCGACTCTGGCCTGATAGCGCCGGGCTCAGCCGCGTTCGGCACGAGGGTCCGCGACAGCGGTTAGGGGGATCATCACGCTGCGGACGGCGCCAGCCGGGGGCGTGGCGCCGTCCGCAGGCTGATCGACGGTCGGCCGACTCCAGCCCACGCTCTAGCCCACGCTGATTTGCTGAGGTCGGCTGATCCGGTCTCAGCCCAGGCCTGTTATCTGCGTCGCAAGAGCGAAGTCTGCGGCTGTCAGGCCGCCCGCTGAGTGAGTGGACAGCTTGAGGGTCACCTTGTTCCACTGGATGGTGATATCAGGGTGGTGGTTCGCGGCCTCGGCCAGGTATCCGACCGCGCCGGTGTAGAGCAGCGCGCCGCGGAAGTCGTCGCGCACTGACGTCCGGATGATGGCGTCCCCGTCTCGCTCCCAGCCGGGCAGCTCGCTGAGTTTCGCGGTGACCTGATCATCAGATAGGAGTTCCATCCGGCAATCCTCCCCTGCCCGCGCTGAGTCGCCAGCAGGGACCGGGGCGTGAGGGCGCCCCCGGTCCCATGGTCCCCGATAGGCTTTCCCACGATCGCGTGTCCTTCGCCATCCGGAGCCCGCCAGTGACAGATCCGCAGTCCCCGTCGCCCAGGCGCACGCCGCTGACCGCGGTGCACGAGTCCCTCGGCGCCACGCTGACGGACTTCGCCGGCTGGCTGATGCCGTTGCGCTACGGCAGTGAGACCGCCGAGCACAACGCGGTCCGCCGGGCCGCCGGGCTGTTCGACCTGTCGCACATGGGGCAGCTGGCCGTCACCGGCCCGGCCGCGGCAGCAGCCCTGGACTACGCGCTGACCGGGCAGCTTTCCGCGCTGCGGCCCGGCCGCGCCCGGTACACGATGATCTGCGCAGACGACGGTGGCGTCCTGGACGACCTGATCGTCTACCGCCTGGCTGCTGAGGAATTCCTCGTGGTCGCGAACGCGGCGAACACGGCAGTCGTGGCCGCGGCGCTGACCGAGCGCGCCGCGGCGCTCGGCGAGCGGACGGCCGGGAACGACAGTGCCGCCGGGAACGACAGTGCCGCCGGCCCGGGCACTGCCGTCACCGACCGGACCGCCGACTACGCGCTGATCGCCGTCCAGGGGCCGCAATCGGCCCGGATCCTGGCCCCGCTCACCGATGCGAGCCTGGAGAGCGTCACGTACTACTCCGGCTATCCCGCTGCCGTGGCAGGATGCCCGGTGCTGCTCGCCCGCACCGGGTACACCGGCGAGGACGGCTTCGAGATCTTCGCCGAGCCGGGCCACGCGGAGGCGATCTGGATGGCCCTGACCAGGGCGGGAAGCCCGCACGGACTGGTCCCGGCTGGCCTGGCGGCGCGCGATACGCTGCGGCTGGAGGCTGGTATGCCGTTGTACGGCAACGAGATCGACCGCGGCGTCACCCCGCAGGAGGCAGGACTCGGCCGGGTGGTCAAATTCAGCAAGCCCGGCGATTTCGTCGGCCGCACCGCCCTGGAGCGGCGCGCGGCAGCCGGCCCGGAGCGGATTCTGGTCGGCCTGACCGGGCAGTCGCGCCGGATCCCCCGCCATGGCTACGACGTGCTATGGGACGGGGCGCGGGCGGGGACGATCACCAGCGGCGCGCCGTCACCGACGCTGGGCGCGCCGATCGCGATGGCCTACCTGGACCCCGCCGTCGCCCGCCAGGCGGCCGCCAGTGACGGCGGCGCGGGCCGCCTGGCGGTCGACATCCGCGGCCGGCCCGAGCCAGCGGTGCTCACGCCGCTGCCCTTCTACCACCGACCGGCCTAAGGAGAGAAACGACGTGACTGTTCCCGAGGAGCTGCAGTACACCCCCGAGCACGAGTGGGTGGCTGTCAGCGAGTCCACCGCGACCGTCGGCATTACCGACTACGCGCAGAGCGCACTGGGCGACGTTGTCTTCGTCTCTATGCCGGCGGCCGGCGCCAAGGTAACGGCGGGTGAGCCGTGCGGTGAGGTCGAGTCGACCAAATCGGTCAGCGACCTCTACTCGCCGGTTGACGGCGAGGTCACGGAGATTAACGCCGAGATCGACGACGATCCTGGCCTGGTCAACTCCGATCCGTACGGGTCCGGCTGGCTGTTCAAGGTTACGCTGGCCGCTGACGAGGAGCCGCCCGGCCTGCTGTCGGCGGCTGAGTACTCAGCGCTGACCAAAGAAAAGTAGAGGACTAAACGGGCGTCTTCCCCCAAGCACGCCGACCAGCCGGAATCAGCTCGGCACGGACTGAAACCAGGCGGCCCAGGCCGGCTACTTCTTGCGCCGACCCCAGATCCGCAGGATCACCAGGCCGGTCAGGGCCAGCCCGACAGCCATCGCGCCCAGCTGAACGTCCGGCCGCGACAGCTGCTCGCGGGTCCGCGCACGCAGCTTTTGCATATTGTTCGCCGGGCTCACCCGCTCGGCGATGCTGTCGATGGTCGCGGCCAGATCCTCCCTGGTCCGCTCGATCTGGGCGACGATCGCATCATTGTCCCGGCTGGTCACCCGGCCGTTCACGGTGACCGTGGCGGGTACACCGGCTTTCGCCTCCGGATCGGCCATAGCTCGCTTCCCTCCTGTGCCCCTCGTGTAACCGTGCCCACGGGTAACCGTGCGCTCGGCCAGCCGTGCCCTCATATAACCGGGCCCGCGTGTAGCCATGCCCCTCGTGTCACTGCCCCTCGTCCAGCCGGCGCCGCAACTTCGCCATAGTGTTCCAGGCTCACGGCGGCAGCGCACGGCCGGCTGGCCGGAAGCACCATGGCGACTCCGCCGCGTGCGGTCCCGGCGCCGGCACAAGCGCGCCGGCGGCCGCGGGATCATCTGCCCGCGGCCGCCGGCGTCATCGCCGTGTTGCTTGCCCGCAGGTTACCGGACGCCGACCGCCAGAATCTTGGCCGCCCGGATGATCACCCGGCAGGCCAGCGTCTGCAGCGGGGCGCCGTGTACCGGCTGGTCCGCGAACGCGGCCGCGTTCAGTTCGGCCTTGATCCGGCCGGCTAGCCGGTCCCTGGCCACATCAAGGACCCGTAGCGCCCGATCGCCCCGCCGGTACTTGATGTCACCGGGGCTGGTGCTGGCGATCGCGCTGGTCGCCGCGCTCAGGGTGGCGCCGCCGAACTGCCCGACGCTGGAGTTGAGCTGCTTGTAGCACTCACCCAGGCGGGTAACGTCCGGCCGGCTCAGCGCGCGGTCCGGCCGGCCCAGGATCTGGGTGATGACCCGCCCGTCATGGAGGTAGTCGTCCCGCAGCCCGGTCAGGTAAATCATTGTCGGCCGGATGTCGGTCTCGTCGACCCACGGACCGCCCAGGTGCTGCTGGGGCACCGTCAGCTGCCCGCTGGCAGGCCCGGCCGAGCTCGGCCCCTGGCTCGCGCCCGGCCCGTCGACTCCCAGCTTCCGGACGCCCGGGCCCGCAATCGCGACGAAAGTCGTGTTGATCTCTGCCGCGTAGTCGCCGTGATTCCAGGCATAACCGGTGTTCTGCGTAACGCACGGACCACCGCAGGCGGCCGGCCCGTTGTAGAGGTAGTAGTCCGGCTTGGCGAACAGCGCGAACGTCGGCGTCCTTGCCGGATCGGCGTTGACCATGTGCAAGATGGCCTCCTCCACCGGGTCGGCCAGGTAGTTGGCCACCCGCTGGGTGGTTCCGGTATAGGGGTTAGCCGCCGTGACACTGCCCGCGTCGCGTTCCAGGGTCCGCACCGCGGGGGTGTTAGGTCCGGGCTTGCCGGTGACGTAGAACTCCGGCGCGGAGTCGTTTTCCAGGCTGAACGGCGTCGTGTTGCCCTTCTGCGCGGCCAGCAGGCCGGTGATGTTGGCGTTCAGCTCGCCGAATGTTCCCGCCGGGTAGGTGCACAGCACGCCCGGCGTCACGGTGCCCCCGCTGACCGTCGCGCCGTTACAGCTGGCAGGCACCGGCTGAACCGCCCGGCCGACGTTCGCGCCGGCCTGATGGTCGCCTTCGTCGGCGCTAATGACGAACAGGGTGTTTCTCGCGGTGATCCCGGCTGCGGCCAGCCGCTTCAGGAAGATCCCGAAGGCCTGGTTGTAGTACTGCGCCTGCGCGACATAGCACGCGCTGCCGCTGCCGAGCGCGGACGACGCGCTGGCGCAGGCGGCCAGGCCGGGAATGTGATGGTTGCCATGCAGATCGGAGATATAACCGTTCACTACCGGAACCCCGGCCGTCAGCATGTCCGCCATGTAGGCGAGCGACTGTGATGCGTTGATGCCGCCGTAGCCGGGAAAGCCAGGGTGACCGGTCAGGTAGGCGCCGTTCAGCTGGTTGCCATTCAGGTCGACAAGGTTGCCCGCGGCGTTGGTCACGGCGTAGCCGTCCCGGCTCAGGTTCGCGGTGCCCGCCCCGAGCTGCGGCGCGACATACTTGTGACCGAACAGGGCCTGGTAGCCGGTGTAGCCGCCCGGCTCGGTCGGCAGCACGTCGGGTACTGCGGTGCGGCTGGGGCTGGCCTGCCCGAATTTCACCGCGGCGGCGCTGCGGCAAAATGCTGTGCCCCGCCCGCAGTGCACCCCGATGCCGACGTAGTCGGCGGTCTCGGCGTCCTTGTAGGAGTCGGTGTCCGCCGCCAGCTGCGCGGCCTCCGGTGAGGTTGCGCCGAATACCTTGGGGATGTCGACCGCGGTGTTCTCCAGCTCCTGGTTCGCGGTGGCGACCTCCCCCACGTTGCAGCCGGCCCGGGTGTAGGGAACCCACGGCGCCGGGGTGATAGTGCGCGGGCTGATGACCCGCGGCGCCGTGGCCGGCGGCACCGGTGAGTAGACCATGGCCGGATTGGTGTCGTGGCCGGGGGACGGGGGGGACGCCGTGTTATAGACCGGGTCGGTCCAGTACGCGAACGATCCGGCCGGGTCCGTGCTGCCGTTGGGGTTATAGGTCTGGTAATCGTTGCTGATCGGCATGCCGTGCCGGTCGCCGTACAGTCCGGTCGCCGTCGTCAGCAGGTCATCCGCGGTGTGCGCGATCAGCGGCGTGTGATTATTGGAGAGCAGCGTGCCGTTGCTGGTGAGAAATCGCAGCAGGTTCGGCATCAGCTGCAGGTCGGACGGAACATTAGGGTTGTCGCGGAAGAAATGCACGTTATCAAAGGCGATCTGGACGACGTGCTTCACGCCGTGGCCCAGCTGGCAGCCGGTGACGGCATGATGATGGCGGTGCGCCGCGGCAGTGCCGGCGGCCAGGCTCGCCGTCGATCCGGCCGTCGATCCGGCGGTGACTCCGGCTGCGGCCAGGCCCGGCGTGGTGAGCCCGAGGACGCAGATCGCGCTGGCCACTGTGGTGCTGGCCACGGCGGCGAGAATTGAGCTGGCCGGCCGCCGCCGGCCAGGTGGGTACTGTCGCATCCGATGCTCCTTTGCTGGCCGCGCTGCTGGCAGCCATTCCGGCAAGACATTCCAGGCGGTGACGCTAGAGCCGCCGGCGAAACGCCGGGCGACCAGAAGAGAACAACAGAGACAATTTTTCGGCCTAATTTTTCCCGCACTATTACGGCACGCGGCGGGTAGCGAGCCGCCGGCGCCGGCCGCCGGCGCGGCTAGGATGCCGCCATGACGGTACGGGCGGTCATTTTCGACTGGGGCGGGACCCTGACCCCGTGGCACACCATTGATCATGCGCAGCTCTGGCACGACGTCTGCCTGCCGCACTACCCGGATGGCGGCCACGCCGAGATCGCCCGGGCCATCGCCGCGGCCGAACGGGAGCTATGGCTGGCCGCGGAGCGCGAGCACAGCAGCGCCACGGTCCTCGGTATCTTCGAGCGGGCCGGGCTGGCGCCCCCGGCCGGGGAGCTGCTGGCCGGGTACCTGAGCGCCTTCGAGCCGCACACGCTGACCGACCCGCAGGCCGCCGGGCTGCTGCGCGCGCTGCGCGAGCGCGGGATAAGGACCGGCGTGCTGTCCAACACGATGTGGCCGCGCAGCTGGCACGAGGACGTGTTCCGGCGGGACGGGGTGCTTGACCTGATTGACGGCGCCGTGTACTCCAGCGAGATCGGCTGGACCAAGCCGCATCCGGAGGCCTTCCGCGCCGCGATGGCCGCCGTCGGGGTGACCGAGCCGGGCGAGTGCGTGTTTGTGGGCGACCGTCCGTTTGACGACGTGTTTGGCGCTAAGAGCATTGGCATGCGGGCGGTACTCATCCCGCACAGCGAGGAGCCGGGCCATGACGCCGCCGAGCCGGACGCGGTGATCAGCAGCCTGAGCGAGCTGCTGCCGCTGATCGACCACTGGCGCGCTGGCCCGGCGGGCGGCCACGGGGCTGCGGCCGAGCACGCCGGCGGTCAGCACTGAGGTTACGGTCAGCACTGAGGCGACGGGTAACATCGGCGGCCGGGCGTCGCCTGGCAACCCGTTCGATGTGCCATCGAGCGGCACCCAACCCGTTCGATGGCACATCGACCGGGTTAGCTGCCGGGCCCGGCTGCGTGACTTTAACGGCGTAACGTACTAAACGGACTCCTGAAAGGCTGCGTACCACGCCGGAAACTCGCGCAGCGAGGCGAAAACGACGGCTGCGCCTGCCGCCAGCAGCTGTTCCCGGTCGTAGGAACCCGTGGTCACGCCTACCGGGCGCGCGCCGCCCGCGACGGCGGCGCGCATATCGGCCGGGGTATCGCCGATGTACACCGCAGCGCCGATGCGGCGGAGCACGACGGCCTTCTCCGGCCCGTGCACGTGCATGAACATCTCATCGGCAGTCAGCCCGGTCGCGTTCAGGCTGGGGCCGACCGAGACCGGGTGCTTGGCGGTGATGATGACAGCCGCCGCCCCGGCCTGGCGGACCGCCGCGATGGCCTCATGCGCTCCCGGCAGCACCGTGGTCAGCTGGGCCACCAGCGGAATGTAGTGGCGGCGGAAGCCAGCGGCAGCCGACTCCCGCTCCGCGGCCGGGAACCAGCAGGCGATCTCGTCCTCGAGCTTGGCACCCTGGCGCTGGTCGATGACGGCCAGGTCGATGCGGGTGCCCGTTTCTCGTGCCAGCTCCGACCATGCGGCCAGGATGGTGGACCGCGAGTCAATCAGGGTGAGATCCAGGTCAAAGCCCACCGGCGCCGCTACCGTTCCCACAGCCGCTACTGTTCCCACCGCCAACCTTTGCACATCTGAAGGAAAGTCACGTGCGGCGGCGCGATTGCCGCACCGGGGGCCATGCAGGCCGGGGTCATTGCCGGTGTCCGGAGGCATGCAGGCGGCCGGGGTGTTCGGCGGCAATCACGCAGTAGTAGTGGGGCCGGTGGGATTCGAACCCACACTGTCGCGGACCTAAACCGCGCGCCTCCTGCCGTTGGGCTACGGCCCCTGGAGGATGGCAGTTGCGGGGATCAGACGCCGAGATCCTTGCGGAGCCGGGCTACATGTCCCGTCGCCTTGACTCCGTAGTATGCGCGCTCGATCATGCCGTCCGTACCGATTACGAAAGTAGACCTGATCACACCCACCGACGTCTTCCCGTACATCATTTTCGCGCCGTAAGCACCATACGCCGTCAGCACCTCCCGCTCCGGGTCGGACAGCAGCGGGAACGTCAGCCCCTCCTGGTCACGGAACCTGGCAAGCTTCGCCGGGGCGTCCGGGGAGATTCCCAGCACCGCGAAGCCCGCATCGGCCAGGTTGCTTCGGCTGTCCCGGAAGTCGCATGCCTGCTTGGTGCAGCCGGGTGTCATCGCCGCCGGGTAACAGTAAAGGATCGGCCGCCGGCCTCGCAGCGACGACAGGCTCACCTGATTACCCGCCGCGTCCGGCAGCGAGAACTCCGGTGCCGCATCGCCGGGCGCGAGCCGTTCGTGAGCCATGCTGCTCCTTATCCCGACGGCAGCCCCGGTCGGTCCGTCGGGACTACCGTACCGGGACCGCGATTCGGGTCTCGTCAGGTCCGGGCGGGGAGTTAGAGTTACCGGATGATTACTTTTTCTGGTGATTCACACCGTAACCGCTCCCCTGTCCGCCCGCACCGGTCCGGCCGCCAGCGCCAGGCCGTCCCGGTCATACTGATCGGCGCTGTCGCGCTTGTAGCCGGCTGCGCCTCGGCCACGACCTCCGCCCCAGCTGCCACGTCAATGTCACCGGTTCAGGCTCTTACCTTGGCCGCGAAGACGTCGGCCCAGCTAACCTCGGCCAATGCCAGCATTGTCGAGCAGGTAAGCGGTGCCGGCGGCACGTCGAACATCACGGGAACGCTGCAGGAACAGCTCAAGCCGAGCCCGCTGATATCGGCGAACTTTCATATAGCGGGGGCGTCCCAGTCTCTGGCGCTCAGCGAGGTCATTACCAACACCGACATTTACCTGAAGATCCCCTCGCTGGCCCAGCAGGTCGGCAAGCCGTGGATCAAGATTCCGGTGACGGCCCTGAAGCTCGGCAAGTCGACACTCTCCCAGCTGCTGCGCAGCCTGTCTCGCACCAACAACCCGCTCCAGCAGACCGCGCTCTTCAAGACCGGCCGGAACCTTCGGGTGGTCGGAACCGAGGTCATCGGCGGCGTGAGTACCACCCATTACTCGGGAGCGTTTAGTCCGGCGGCAGCCCTGAAGCAGCTGCCGGGGAGCTTGCGGGCCAGCCTGGGCACCATACTCAAGGCCGTGCACGGCGATGTGCGGTTCGACATCTGGATGGACGCCCAGCACCACACCCGGAAAGTGCGGACCGTCGAGCAGGTCAGCAGCTCAACCGTTACCAGCAACATAACGTTCAGCGGGATCAACGCGCCGGTGCATATCACCCCGCCGGCCGCCAGCCAGGTGGCTACCCTGCCGGGGAGCGCTTTTTAAAGCCTCTAGCGCTTCATCGCCGGGACCGCGGCCGGTCAGTCAGGCAGCCTCGCTGGCTGACCTGCCGTGATCACGTCCCGTCCTCGCTGCCGAAGCCACCGTGGTCCCGGCTGAGATTCAGCCCAGCAGGGCGGCGATCACCGGGGCGAGGGCGCGCAGCGCCTTGCCCCGGTGGCTAATCGCGTCCTTCGCCTCCGGCGGCAGCTGCGCCGTCGTCAGCTGATCCCCGGCTGCGTCGGCTGTCGTCGGCAGCCGGACCCTGACCAGCTCGGCCAGGTCCGGCACGAAGATGGGGTCGTAACCGAATCCGCCGGTTCCCCGCGGCTCGCGGAGCAGCGTCCCGTGCATCGCGCCCTCGCACACCTGCTCGCGCCCGGACGGCAGCACCAGCGCGGCCGCGCAGGCGAAATGCGCCGCGCGCCGCTGCGGCGGTACGTCGGCCAGCTGTTCCAGCAGCAGTCTCAGGTTGCGCTCATCGCCGGCCGCCGCGCCAGCCCAGCGGGCCGACAGCACGCCGGGCATCCCGTTGAGCGCGTCCGCGCACAGACCCGAATCGTCCGCCACGGCCGGCAAGCCGGTAAAACCGGCGATCGCACGGGCTTTGAGCAGGGCGTTCTCGGCGAACGTGGCACCAGTTTCGCGGACGGCCGGGGCACCGGGAAACTCGCTCAGGGGCGCCAGCCGCACCGCCACCCGGCCGGCCGCCAGGATCCTGGTCAGCTCCGTGAGCTTGGCGGGGTTACCGGTCGCGAGTACCAGCAGCGCTTCGCCCGGATCCGCCACCGGGCTAACCGTGGCCGTGTCACTCACCGTCTGGCCGGCCGGCCAGCGGCGCTGTCATCGGGCCAGGGCTTCCTGCTGGATGCTGGTCAGCTCAGCGCACCCGCCGACGGCCAGGCTCAGCAGCTCGTCGAGCAATTCGCGGCCGAACGGCTCACGCTCGGCGGTCCCCTGGATTTCCACGAAGCGCCCGTCGCCGGTGCACGCCACGTTCATGTCCGTCTCGGCGTTGACGTCCTCGCCGTAGCACAGGTCCAGCCGCGGCTGCCCGTCGATGATCCCGACGCTGACGGCGGCAACTGAGCTGGTCAGCGGGCTGCCCTTGCACCGCTTGCGGTCCTGCAGCCAGGTCACGGCGTCAGCAAGAGCGATGTACCCGCCGGTGACCGCAGCTGTCCGGGTGCCGCCGTCCGCCTGCAGCACGTCGCAGTCGATGATGATCGTGTTCTCGCCGAGGGCCTTGGGGTCGATGCAGGCGCGCAGCGATCGGCCGACCAGGCGGGAGATCTCCTGGGTGCGGCCGCCCAGCTTGCCCTTAACCGACTCGCGGTCGCTGCGGGTGTTGGTCGACCGCGGCAGCATCGCGTACTCGGCCGTTACCCAGCCCAGGCCGCTGCCCCGCCGCCAGCGCGGCAGCTCCTGTGCCACGCTGGCCGCGCACAGCACCCGGGTGGCCCCGAATTCGACTAGCACCGACCCTTCGGCGTGGTCTAGCCAGCCTCTGGTGATCTTCACATCGCGCAGTTGATCCGGGCGCCGCCCGTCGGGTCGAGACATGACGGCCAGCCTAGCGGGCCGCCCGAAGCCCGCGGCTCACCCGGCAGGCTGGCTTCCCGGCGCGGACCTACAAGGCCGCCCGTTCCGGCGCGCCGGACTCAATCCACCGGTACACCCCGGCCACGCCGTCGGCCAGCGCGATCCGCGCTTGCCAGCCGAGATCTTGCCGGGCCCGCTGCACGGCCAGCGCGCTGCGCTGCAGCTCACCGGGGCGCTGCGGGGCGAACTGCGGCGTCACGTCACGGCCCGCGGCAGCGCCTATCATGGCAGCCAGTTCCAGCACGCTGACCTCACGGCCGGTGCCGATGTTCCAGGTGCCCGGCCGGCCGCCGTCGGCAGCAGCAAGGAACGCTGCCACGGCGTCGCCCACATGAACGTAGTCGCGGGTCTGCGAGCCGTCGCCGTAAATGACCGGCTGCTCACCCGCCAGCAGCCGGGAGCAGAAGATCGGGATCACGCCGGATTCGCCGGTCGGATCCTGCCGGGGCCCGTAGACGTTCGCCAGCCGGAGCACCGAATGCCGGGTGCCGTGCAGCCGGTTGTACAGGCCCAGGTACTGCTCGGCGCAGTGCTTGGCGACGCCGTACGGTGACTCCGGCAGCGGCAGCACGTCCTCCATCGACGGGATCGGCGCGTCCCGCCCGTACAGCGCCCCCCCGGTGGAGCACATCAGCACCCGCACGCCCGCGCCGCGCGCCGCTTCCAGGACGTTGACGGTGCCGACAATGTTGGCCTGCGCGTCGGCGGCAGGCAGCGCCACCGAGGCACGCACGTCGATCTGCGCGGCCAGGTGGCAGATCAGCTCGGGCCGCTCCCGGCCGACCAGCTCGGCCAGTGGCTCAGCGTCGGCGATGCTGAGCTTGTGCAAGGCGGCCCGCTCGGCCAGCCGCGTCTCGCGGCCGGACGACAGATCGTCGACCACCAGGACCTCATCATCTCGGGCGAGGAGCGCATCGGTCAGATGTGAGCCAATGAAGCCGGCGCCGCCGGTTACGAGTACGCGCATGGGCCTGGAGTTTATGCGCGCCGCGCCGATCCGGGGGCTGACTGCCGCGACCGGCGGGCGCGAAAGCCCCGCGGCCTGACCGACCGCGCAGACTGGGGCCCCGCGCTGCCGGATGCCAGGGGCGCTAGCCGACCGTGAAGACCTGACCGGCCTCGGCCACAGTCAGCGGGCCGCCGAAGACAGCGGCAGCCTCGGCCCGGCTGCGCTCGGGGTCATTCCAGGCGACCAGGTGGGTCAGCACCAGCTGCCCGGCCCCGGCCCTGGCAGCGTGCTCCCCCGCCTGCCGCCCGCTCAGGTGCAGGCCGCCGGGCAGGTCCGGGCCATCGAGGAAGGACGCCTCGGACAGCAGCAGGTCAGCGCCACGGGCCAGTGCGACCAGTGCCTCCGCGGGACCGGTGTCCGCTGAGTAGGCAACGGCGCCCCCGCCGTGCTCCACCCGGAAGCCGAACGTCTCGATCGGGTGCTCCATCCGCTCCGCCGTCACCCGCAGCGGCCCGATCTCGGTCGTCCCCGGCGCCAGGGTGACGAAGTCGAACGCCTCCTCCATGCTGGTGCCAGGACGCAGCCCGACCGCGCGGGACAGGCGCTCCTGGGTGCGGGCCGGCGCGTAGACAGGTATCGCCGTCAGCGGGCCAGCCGGGTAGATAGCGCGGGCCACCGCGTAACTGCACATATCCAGGCAGTGATCGGCATGCTGGTGACTCAGGCAGATCGCGTCCACGTCTGCCAGCGAGGCGACGCGCTGCAGGCTGCCGAGCGCGCCGCTGCCGAGGTCCAGTAGCAGCCGGAAACCGTCGGCTTCGACCAGGTAACAAGACGCCGCGCTGGCCGGGCCGGGGAAGCTGCCCGCGCATCCGACAATCGTGAGCTGCACGGTCGCCAGGCTATCGCGGCGGCGGGAAACCCGGCACGATCCGGTGACAGCGGCATCCGCTGATCCGGCCGCGACGCCGGCCGGCTCGGGCCCGCCAGCCCTGCTTGCGTGCTAGCCGCTGCGTCCGGCGGCGCCGGCTGCCTCAACAGCGCCCGTTGCGCCGGGGGCGCCAGCGTGACCGCGGGATGCGCCGCGCCCGACGCGGGCTATCTGCCTGCTCTGGGCCACCAGCCGCCCGGCCGCGTCCCACACTTCGGCTTCCTCGTCGAACCAGCCGCCGCTGACCTGCCGGCTCCGGGCCGCGACCCGCAGCGGGCCGGGCGACGGCTCGGCGCGCATATGCCAGGTCAGCTCGACGGTCGGCGCCCAGCCTGCGGCGCCCAGGCCGAACACGACTGGCGGCAGCGCGTCAACCGCCAGCGCGAGCAGGTAAGCGTCCGGGTCGCGGTCCTCGCGCAGCCGGAAATAGCCCCGCATCTCGGGCAGGCCGCCGGGCTCACCGCGGTGCCAGCCGGTGACCGCCGGATCGAGCAGCAGCCGCACCTGCCCCCCGTAGCCTTCCTGGGTGGCGCCGCCTTCCTGGGTGGCGCCGCCTTCCTGGGTGGCGCCGCCTCCGAGAGCCGCATCGCCGTCCCGGCCGGCGACACGATCCGGCCCGGCGCCGTCCGGGCGGCCGGCCCGGCTTCCCGGGCCCCACGGCCCCAGGTCGACGCAGTCCCCGATCGGGGGCAGCTCCGGGGGCGCGCCGGACCAGCTCAGCTCCGCAGCGCCAGCCTGCGTGCTGCCGGCCAACCGGCCGGCGGTGACGGTGACTTCGAGCACGGGCGCCGAGTCCTGGATCAGCGTCGCCCGCGCGGTCGCCACCGTGTTGCCCTGCCGCAGCCAGGTCACCTGCACGTGAGCGGGCGCCAGCGCCGCGACCCGCAGAAAGTGGGCGCTGGTGGCGACGGGATCGGGATGCGGCGAGGAGTGCAGCACCGCGCGCAGAACGGTGGCGACCAGCACGCCGCCGTTCACCGCGGGCGGCGCGGCACTGCCCGGCAAGATCATCGCAAAACGCCGGTCGGGGTAGATGTCGTACCGCCCGTCGCCGCGGTAGCTGACGGCCGTCGCCTCGTCGAAGGCAGTCAGGCCCACAGCTGCCCGTCCAGCCGCGCCTCGGCCTCCGCCAGCGTGCCGCCGTAGGCGCCGGTCGACAGGTACTTCCAGCCGCCGTCGGCGATCACCAGCGCGACGTCGGCGCGCTGCCCGGCCGCCGCGGCCCTGGCGGCCGCGGCGATCGCCGCGTGCAGCACCGCGCCGGAGGAGATGCCCGCGAACAGGCCCTCCAGCTGCAGCAGCTCCCTGGTCCGGCGCAGCGCGTCCAGGGCCCCGACCGAGAACCGCCCGGTCAGCACGGACGCGTCGTACAGCTCGGGGACAAATCCCTCGGCAATGTTCCGCAGCCCGTAGACGAGCTCGCCGTACCGCGGCTCAGCCGCGATCACCTGCACGCCGGGCACCTTCTCGCGCAGGTACCTGCCGGTTCCCATCAGGGTCCCGGTCGTGCCGAGCCCGGCCACGAAGTGGGTGATCTCCGGCAGGTCGGCCAGCAGCTCCGGGCCGGTGGTCTCGTAATGCGCCCGCGCGTTCGCCTCGTTGCCGTACTGGTACAGCATGACCCAGCCGGGATTCTGCGCGGCCAGCTGCTTGGCGACCCGGACCGCCTCATTGGACCCGCCGGCCGCCGGGGAGGAGATCACCGACGCGCCGTACAGCTCGAGCAGCTGCCGGCGCTCCGCCGAGGTGTTTTCCGGCATGACGCAGATCAGCCGGTAGCCGCGGACCCGCGCCACCATGGCCAGGGAAATGCCGGTGTTGCCGGACGTGGGCTCCAGGATGGTGGCCCCCGGCGTCAGTCGGCCGTCCTGCTCGGCGGCGGCGATCATGAAGAACGCGGCCCGGTCTTTCACCGACCCGGTCGGATTCCGGTCCTCCAGCTTGGCCCACAGCCGCACCTGCGGATCCGGCGACAGCCGCGGCAACCCGATCAGGGGGGTACCGCCGACAGCGTCGAGCAGCGATTCGTAGCGCATCCCCGTCAGCCCGGCGTCAGCCCGGCGGTCAGCGCGCCCCGCCGGCTACCGCCGGCAAGACCGTGACCGTGTCGCCGTCCTTCACCGGCGCGCCCAGGCCGCCGATGAAGCGCACGTCCTCGTCATTCACGTACACGTTGACGAACCGGCGCAGGCCAGCGTCGTCCACCAGCCGGTCGCGCAGCCCGGTATGCCGGCTGTCCACGTCAGTGAAAACGTCCGCAAGGGTGTCACCAGTGCCTTCGACCGCCTTGGCGCCCCCGGTGTAACTGCGCAAGATCGTCGGGATCCGGACCTCGATGGCCATCGCTAACTCTCCCCAGGGTGCTGTTGCCCGCAGGCTGCCTGCCGTATCCGGCCCGGCTAGCTGTCCAGCCTGACTGCCTTGTCCAACCTGGCCGCCGGCCGGATCATTCCGGCCCGGTGAAGGTGACCTCTTCCTCGGTGACCACATTGTCAATGATGCGGAACGACCGGAACTCGGGCCGGGCCGGATCCCAGCAGGCCACCAGCACGTAATGCGACTCCGGGTTGTAGGCCCTGTCGATGTCGGTCCGGGACGGATAAGCCTCAGTCGCGGTGTGCGAGTGGTACAGCACGACCGGCTCCTCGTCCCGGTCCCACATCTCATCCCACAGAACCTTCTGCTCCTTCGAGTCGAACTCGTAGAACGTCGGCGACCGCTGAGCGTTAAGCATCTGGACCAGCCGCTGCGGCCGGTCACTGCCGGCCGGACCCGCGACCACGCCGCAGGCCTCGTCCGGGTAGTCGGCCCGCGCGTGCGCCTCGATGGCGGCCTTCAGCTCGGCGGAGATCGTCAGCATGCCGCAAAGCGTATCGCGGCGGCGTCAGGCCAGTGCCTCGACCAGGCTCTCCTGCAGGTAGGCCAGCCACTGGTAAACCCACACATGCGCATAACGAGGATCGTCCGGCTTGATGCCGCCCAGCTGGCTCTCGAAGTCGTCGGTGACTCCGAGGCGGACGCTCAGCGCCAGCCGCACGTCATTGAGCGCCCGCAGCCATGCCTGGGCGTCAGCTGCCGACAGCCGGATCCAGCCGCCGCGTTCGGGCAAGGTCGCAAGGACCGTGCGGGCTGCCGCCACCTTGCCTGCGCGCAGGCTCTCCTCGGTGTACCGGCGGAATTCGGCGGCCGCCGCCGGATCGTCGCGGTAGGCATCGGGCAGCAGCCGGGCCAGGGCCGGGTCCGCGGGCAGCTCGCTTGAGTCGCTCAGCAGCAGCTGGGCATCCAGCGCTGCGGCACTTCCCGCCGGAGGGCCAGTGCCCTCCGCGGCGGCTGCGGCGCCAGCTGTCGCCGCGGCTGCGTCCGCTGGCCCGGTGCTGCTGCCCGGCCCGCCATCTCCCCGCGGCGCGGCGCCGCTGACGAGCTCGGCGACCTGACCGACGAGCATGCGGATGATCCCGGCCTGCGCTGCGGCGAACCGCGCGGTTATCCCGCCCGAACCGGCGCGGAAACCGCCCACCAGGTCCTCCTCAGTGTTCACTCACCGGGTTCATTCTCCGGGTTCACTCACCGGGTTCATTCACCGGCTACGAATCGTGACTGACCGTGGCCCACAGGCCGTAGCCGTGCAAGGTCTGCGCGACTCCCTCCATGGTCTCGCGCGCACCCGAGGAGACTACTGCCCGCCCCTTGTGATGGACGTCCAGCATCAGCTTTTCCGCCTTAGGCTTCGGGTGGCCGAGCACGGTCTGGAAAATGTAAGTCACGTAGGACATAAGGTTGACCGGGTCGTTCCACACGATCGTGATCCACGGCGTGTCGGCGTCAGCCTCCTCGAATACCGCCGGCCGCTCTACTTCTACCGGTGCCACACTCACCGGACATCGCCTCCCAGCTGTTATCCCCCGCCGCTATCCCCCCACGCCAGTCTTCCACTCTCCGGTCAGTCTTCCACCGGGCGCCGGGTATAGCGGAATGGGCCGTCCTCGCGACGGGCCCGAGTCGGCCAGACCGCCCGGCGGCGTGGTCCGTAGGCTGCCAGCCATGACGAGTGATCCGGGCGAGACGGCAGCAGCGCGGGCGAGCCGTTCTGACTATGGCTGGTCTGGCGGGGCCGGGACCGCCCTGCTTACTGATCACTACGAGCTGACGATGCTGCGCGCGGCGCTGCGCAGCGGCGCTTCGCAGCGGCGCGCCGTCTTCGAGGTGTTCGCGCGGTCGCTGCCGGCCGGGCGCCGGTACGGGGTTGCGGCCGGGCAGGGACGGCTGCTGGACGCACTGGCGGGCTTCCGGTTCCGCGACGGCGACCTGCGGTACCTGGCCGACGCCGGCGTCGCGGACGATATGACGCTGCGTTACCTGGAGTCGTACGCGTTCCGCGGCGACATATGGGCCTACGCCGAGGGTGACTGCTACTTTCCCGGTTCGCCGATCCTGGTGGTCGAGGGCACTTTCGCGGAGGCCGTGCTGCTGGAGACGCTGGTGCTGTCGATCCTGAACCACGACTGCGCGATCGCCTCGGCAGCATCGCGAATGGTCACCGCAGCCGACGGCCGGCCGCTGATCGAGATGGGCTCGCGCCGGACGCACGAACTGGCTGCGGTGGCCTGCGCCCGCGCCGCCTACCTGACCGGCTTCACTGCCACCTCTAACCTGCAGGCCGGCCGCGCGTACGGGGTGCCGACCAGCGGCACCAGCGCGCATTCGTTCACGCTGGCCCATGAGGACGAGCGGCACGCGTTCGCCGCCCAGCTGGAAACGCTGGGAACGGGCACCACCCTGCTGGTCGACACCTACGATGTCGCGACCGCCGTCCGCGCGGCGGTCGAGCTGGCAGGACCCGGCCTCGGCGCGGTGCGGGTGGACAGCGGCGACCTGCCGGCGGCCGCCCGGGAAGTCCGCGCGCTGCTGGACTCCCTCGGCGCCACGCAGACCAGGATCGTGCTCACCGGGGACCTGGACGAGTACTCGATCGCGGCGCTGGCCGCGACTCCGGCTGACAGCTACGGGGTCGGCACGTCCCTGGTCACCGGCTCCGGTGCGCCGACCGCCGCCCTTGTGTACAAGCTGGTAGCCCGGGCAGGCGGCGGCGCGGACGAGCCGGCGGCCCGGGAGAGGGGCGCCGCGGACGCGATGGTACCGGTCGCCAAGCGGTCGGTCGGCAAGCCGGGACGCGGCGGCCGAAAGTGGGCGGTGCGCCAGCTGGACGCCAGCGGCACGGCGGTCGCCGAGGTCATCACCGGCTCCGAGCCGCCGCCTGGTACCGCGGGGCGCCTGCTGCTGCGCCAGCTTGTCAGCCGCGGGGAGATCATCGGTGCGGAGCCGCTAGCGGCGGCGCGGACCCGGCACCGGCAGGCGAAAGCGGAACTTCCCGCCCACGCGCGCCAGCTCTCCCGCGGCTACGCCGCCATCCCCACGATCTTCCCGCCAGGACCCGAAAGTCTGGACGACGATGCCGCCCCCGTCCGGCGCCGCGACACCGGCAGCTAGCAGCCCGGCGCCTTGGGCAGCGACACAGTGCTGCCGTAAACCGAGGCTGGCGCAAACTCAGCGTTGCCGCAACCGAGGGCTGGCACAAACCGAGGGCTGGCGTAAACCAGCGCTGGCTTCGACCCCCCGACTGCGGCCAGCTGCCTGAATAGCTTGATCACGGTGGTTTAGTGTCGCCCGGACAACACCAAACCACCGTGATCAAGGGGCTGCCGGCTCAAGGCCGCCGCGCGGGGCGCCGGGCGGGGACTCACGGCTCGGGAAGCGGTCTACTCGTCGGGCAGGGACTCAAAAATTTCCTTGCATTCGGGGCAAACCGGAAATTTCTTCGGATCCCTGGTCGGAACCCAGACCTTGCCGCACAGCGCTACCACCGGCGTGCCGCTGACCGCGCTGTCGACGATCTTGTCTTTCACCACGTAGTGGGCGAACCGCTCGTGATCACCGTCGCCGGTGGACAGGTCTGGCCGGGTGTCGGTGTCCTGGCGGATGTCAGTGCCGGGAAGTGTCTCAGTGCTCACGAATCCGTAGCTTACGCTGACCGCGCAACTCGCAGACGCACGGATTCGCGGCGGGCTGGACGGCCCAGCCGCTAGTTGAGCACCGGGTCGTCCGGGTATGTGGCTACCAGGGCCAGGTCGCCGCCCTGCCGGCGCAGCACCGCCGGCCACAGCCGCTCCGGGTCGGCGGCAAACGCATCCGCCGGCAGGCCGCCCAGCACGTACCAGGCGCCCTCGTCAATCTCGGCAGCCAGCTGGCCCGAACCCCAGCCGGCGTAGCCGGCGAAGACCCGCAGGGACGTTATCTCGGCTGCCAGCAGCTGCGGCGGCGAGCCCAGGTCGACCAGGCCGATCCGCGACATCAGCGGTGAGCCCGCCAGCGAGCGCCAGCCAGGCGGCTCGGCTGCGCCGCGCACCAGCGCCAGCGCCAGCGCGCTATTCGGCGACACCGGGCCGCCGCGGAACACCACCGGCGGACCGGACGCAAGGTCTTCCCATGGCTCCAGCACCTGGCCGACGGGAACGTGGGTGGGCCGGTTCAGAACCACGCCGAGGGTGCCCTCGTCCTCCTCGTCCTCAACGACCAGGATGACCGTCCGCCGGAAGTTGGGATCATCGAGCAGCGGCGTCGCCGCGAGCAGCTTTCCGCTGAGAGATGCATCCGCCATGCCTCCATGATGCGGCAGAACGTGGCATCCACGCAGAACCTGGCCGTCGCAGCAGCCGGCGAGTCCGGTGCTAGCTGCGCGGCAAGCGGTCTAGACGCCCGGTTACGGCGGTGACCAGGTCGTCATCGGCATCTCCCCGGCGCGGGGATATTCTGCAGTGATGTCCACCGGAGCTACAACGGCCGCCAGCTCGAGCACCGCGGCAGATTACGGCAGCGACAGCAGCGACAGTGACAGCGGGCTTAGCAGCGCAAGCAGCAGCGGCGGGCTTGGCAGTGCAGACAGCAGCAGCGGCAGCAGGCTTAGCAGTGCAGACAGCAGCAGCGGCGGTGGCGGGCTTGGCAGCGCAGACAGCGGTGGCGGGCTTGGCGGCGGCACGCAGCTGCGCGCGGGATCGGGCCGGGGCCTTCCGGCCGGCTCGCCGCCGGTCGACGCGGCCCGGCTGCGGGTGGCCATCTTCCGGCTGTCTCGGCGGCTGCGCAAGCACGAGGTGGCCGGGCTGACGCCGACCCAGCTGTCCGCGCTGGCCATGCTGGAGCTGGCCGGGCCGATGCGGCTCGGCGACCTGGCGGCGGCGGAGCGGATCGCGCCGTCGACGCTTACCCGGCTGATCAGCGCACTGGAGGACAGCGGCTATGTGCAGCGCGTGGCGGTCCCGCAGGACGCCCGGGCGGCGGCGGTGGCCGTTACCGAGCCCGGCCGGTCCGCGCTCAGCCGGATCCGCGCGGAGACAACCAGCCTGCTGGCCGACAGCCTGCTGCTGCTTGCCCCGGACCAGCTAGCGGCGCTGGCCGCGGCACTGCCCGCACTGGAGCAGCTAGCTGACGCGCTCCCCGGACAGCCCCGCCGCCTCCCCAGCCGGGCCGACCAGGCCTGACGGGGGGCGCCGATCAGAACAGCAGGCTGGAGAGCGTGCCGCGCGCCTTGGTGACCCGCTGGTCGCGGGGCGGGAAAACCTCGAAGAGGCTGAGCAGGTGCAGCCTGGCCTTGTCGCGCTCGTCCCCCGAGGTCTGCCGGACGACGTCGAGTAGCCGGCTGAAACCGGCGTCAGGCCTGCCCATGGCTACGTCCACGTCGGCCATCGCGGCCTGCGCGGCCACGTCGCCCGGCTGCTCCTGCGCCGCTCGCGCAATCTTGGCCTGGTCATAGGTGTTAACCCGGCGAATCAGGTCAGTCTGCGCCAGGCCCATGGTCGCGACCGGGTGCCCCGGCGATGCGGCGAGCATCTTGGCGAACGCGGCCGCCGCGCCGTCCAGGTCGCCGCGCTCCATCGCCTGCTGCGCTTCCGCCATGGCGGGATCCTCGCGCGGACCCGGCGGCTGCGGGCCCGGCCGGGATGGGCCCGGCCGGGACGGGCCCGGCATCTGGCCGGGCCGGCCCGGCTGCGCGGCGGACTGGCCGGGGGCCGCCGACTGACCGGGGGCCGCCGACTGGCCGGCCGCTGACTGGCCAGGGCCCGCTGACTGACCGGCCGCCGCTGACTGGCCGGGGGCGGCGGACTGACCCGGCGCTGCCGAGGCCGGCGGGAGCGGGCCGGCCGCCAGGCCCAGCCGCTCCGCGACGCTCATTACCTGGCTGAGCCAGTCCCGGACCTGTGGCTCGGGCATCGCGCCCATGAAGCCGTCCGCCACCTGGCCGGCGATGACCGCCACGACCATCGGGATGCTCTGCACCTGGAGTGCGGCACTCAGCTGCGGATTGGCGTCGACGTCAACCTTGGCGAGGATCCAGGCGCCGTCCGCTTCCGCTGCCAGCTTCTCCAGCACGGGGCTGAGCTGCTTGCACGGGCCGCACCACTCGGCCCACAGGTCAAGGATGACCGGCACCTCGCGGGACCGGGCGACGACGTCGGTATTGAAGGTGTCGTCGGTGACGTCGATGACGGCGGCCGCCTGCGCGCCGTCCGCCGGGCCGCCGGCCGACTGTGCTCGGGGCGCCGCTCTGCGCTGCGCGGCGGTCTGCCGGGCACCAAGATCGACGGCACCCTGGAGGGAGAAATTCCGCGGGGGCTGCATGATTCCATCCTGCCTCATCCGCGGCGCTGCGGGCACCGCGGACCCGGCCGGGCGGGCTGGCGCCGCCAGCGACTCCGGTTACTCAGAAGGCCGGGGTCTCGGCGTATCCGCCCCACTCCGCGCGCAGCGCGCCGCAGATCTCGCCGAGCGTGGCCTCGGCTGCCGCTGCGGCGATCATCGGCGGGATCATGTTGCGGTCGGAGCGCGCTGCCGCGAGCACGGCCGCCAGCGTCTCGTCGACCGCCGCCTGGTCGCGGCCCGCGCGCCGGGCGGCGAGGTCACTGACCTGCTCAACCTCGACCTCGTGGCTCACCCGAAGGATCTCCACCGGCTGCTCCACGCTTTCGGTGAGGCAGTTGACACCGACGACCTTTTTGCTGCCTTGCTCTAGTTTTTGCTGGTAGGCAAAGGATGCATCGGCGATCTGCGCCATGAACCAGCCTTCCTCGATGCCGCGCAGGATGCCGCCGGTCATCGAGCCGTCCGGGCTCATCTCGCGGATCTTCGTGAAGATGGCCTCAGCCTCGGCTTCCAGCCGGTCGGTCAGCTCCTCGAGGTACCAGGAGCCGCCGAGCGGGTCGGCGACGCTGGTCACGCCGGTCTCCTCCATGATCACCTGCTGGGTGCGCAGCGCGATCTCGGCGGTCCGGGCGCTTGGCAGCGCCAGCACCTCGTCCAGCGCGTTGGTGTGCAGCGAGTTCGTCCCCCCCAGGACCGCGGCGAGCGCCTCGACCGCCGTGCGGACGATGTTGTTGTCCGGCTGCTGTGCGGTCAGCGAGACGCCCGCGGTCTGGGTATGAAACCGCAGCCACTGGGCTCGCTCGGTCCCGGCGCCGTAGACGTCGCGCAGCCAGCGCGCCCAGATCCGGCGGGCGGCGCGGAACTTCGCGATCTCCTCGAAGAACTCGATGTGCGCGTCGAAGAAGAACGACAGTCCGGGAGCGAACACTTCGATGTCCAGGCCGCGGGACAGGCCGAGCTCGACGTAGCCGAATCCGTCCGCGAGCGTGAACGCCAGCTCCTGCGCGGCGGTCGACCCGGCCTCCCGGATGTGGTACCCGGACACCGACAGCGGCTTGTAAGCCGGGATGTGCTGCGCGCAGTACTCCATCAGGTCGCCGATCAGGCGCAGGTGCGGCTGCGGCGGGAAGAGCCATTCTTTCTGCGCGATGTATTCCTTGAAGATGTCGGTCTGCAAGGTGCCGTTCAGCGCGCCGATGTCGGCGCCCTGGCGCTGCGCGGCCGCCAGGTACATGCAGAACACCGGCACGGCCGGGCCGCTGATCGTCATGGACGTCGTGGTGCCCGCGAGCGGGATGCCGGCGAAGAGGCCGTCCATGTCGGCGGCTGAGTCGATGGCGACGCCGCAGTGGCCGACCTCCCCGAGCGAGCGCGGGTCATCGGAGTCGCGGCCCATCAGCGTGGGCATGTCGAAGGCGACGGACAGGCCGCCGCCCCCGGCCTGCAGCAGCATCTTGTACCGCTCGTTGGTGGCGCGAGCGTTGCCGAAGCCGGAGAACTGCCGGATTGTCCAGGCCCGGCCCCGGTATCCCGCCGGGTACAGGCCGCGGGTGAACGGGAACTCACCTGGCCAGCCAATCCGCTCGAAGCCGGGAACCACGCTGCCGTCCGGGGGGCCGTAGACGGGCTCGACAGGCACGCCAGAAAGGGTGGTGAAGTCAGCGTCGCGCAGTCGCGAGCCGGAATAGCGGCGCTGCCACCGCTCCCGGCCGCTCGCTACCTGAGCGCCGGCCGGGGCTGCCGTGCCGCCGGCCTGCCCGGCAAGGGTGTCAGCGGTCATCAGGAACCTCCGGGAGGCGGCTGCGCCAGTTTAGTAGGACGTCCTACTAATCTGCCTTGAGTGTACCCGCGGGCCCGCGAAAAAAATGCCGCCAGCGCCCAACCGTTAGCGCGCTTGCGGCGTCTCAGCAGGCGTCGGCCGGATTCTGTGCTTCCGCACCGGCCGGTATCTGCTGCGACGTACTGAATGTGTGGTAAAACCAATGCGACCCAGCACAAGCGAGCTGAGCTGCCCGTCAGCCTGCGGTGACATCGCTACCGCGCCTGCCGTGGTAGCACCTCAGCTACTTGCGCGCATTGAGGCTGTCATGATCGCACCGGCCCCGTGGACTATGGTGAAAGTGCGGGCGGCCAGGCAAGGGAGTTCAGTGGCCAGGCTGCGCACCGGTGACCGCGAGGCAGCCGAGGAGCTCTTCAATGCCTGCTATCCTCGCCTGGCGGGCTGGGTACGCCGCCTTGTGGACGATGACGAGACCGCGCACGAGATCGCGTCCGAAGCCTTCACCCGGCTGCTTTCCCGCTGGTCCGGGCTGGACAACCCGCAGAGCTACCTGTACATGATCGCCACGAACCTGGTGCGCGATCACTGGCGCAAGACAAGCCGGGAGCGGCGGGCCATCCGCACCCTCACCGCAGCACGGCGGGACGATGCCTATCACCCGGCCCAGGACGTTGACGTGCGCGCACTGATCGAGGGACTGCCGCCCCGGCAGCGCAGCGCGTTCCTGCTGCATTACTACGGCGGTTTCCCGGTTCGCGAGGTCGCCGCCATGCTCAGCTGCCCGGAAGGAACGATCAAAGCGGACCTGCACCACGCCCGGGCCCGGCTGAAGGCGTCAGTGGGGGCGGCCGGTGAATGAGCCGCGGGACGAGATCGACAGCTGGCTGAGTCGGGACGTCGAGTTGCTGCCCCCCGGACCCGGCACGTTCGAACAGCTCCGGCGGCGAGCCCGGCGGCGCAAGGCCAGGCAGGCTGTTGTCGCAAGCGGCGGGGCTGCCGTAGTTATCGCGGCGGCAGTGCTCGCGCCGCAGCTCGTCTCCTCGCTGCAGCCGGGCGGCGGTCCCGCGCAGCGGCCGGCCGCCGCATCAGGCCTGCCGTCGGCCCGGCCGTCGCCCAGCACGACGGCTGCGCCGAGCGCCAGCGCGGTCCCCGTCCCGCAGCCCAGCGCGACGGTGCCGGGGCCAGCGTCCCCGGCGGTCAGTCCCGGCACGTCGCTGGTGTCGGGCGGCCCGGTACCGGCAAATTTCCAGCCCACCTCCATCACGATGATCGGCAACACCGGCGCTGTTATCGGCCAGGCTGGCACGCCCGGCCACTGTTATTCGGCGTACTGCACCTCGCTGGCAGCGACGAACAACTACGGCAGCAGCTGGCACGGAGTCAGCGCGCCGCATACGGGGCCGCCCGACGGGGCGGCCGGAGTCAGCCAGCTGCGCTTCCTTACCACCCTCGACGGCTGGGCCTACGGGCCTGCCCTGTGGATGACGACCGACGGCGGCATGACCTGGCGGCAGCAGGACACGTTCGGGCTGCGGGTGACCGGCCTGGAAACAGCCGGCAACGGCGCACTCGCGATCATGGCCAGGTGCAGCGGGACCGGCGGCAACTACGCCGCCAGCTGCACGGGCTTCTCGCTGTTCGCCACGACGGCGGGGGGCGCCGGCTGGCAGCCGGTGCCGGGGCCGGTCAGCAACCTGACCGCCGCAGGGGGCGGCCCGTCGTCAGCCGGCCTGGTGATCGCCCCGCCGGCCACCGCCGTTCCCGGCGCCCCCGCCGTTTCCGGCGCCCCGGTCGGCTACCTGCTCGCGCCGTCGGGCATGCTGCTGAACGGCCCGGTGTCTGGCGCCCCCTGGCGGGCCGTCGGGGCCCTGCCGTCCGGGTGCCAGCCTGGCCTGGCTCAAAGCAGCGGCGAGCCGACCGGCGCTCAGCTCGCCGCCGGGTCACCGCAGGCCGGGACGGCGTCCCCGGCCGCCGCCAGTTTCCGGCTGATCCTCAGCTGCAACGGCCCGGAAGTTCACGCCAGCACCCAGGTAAAGAATATTTTCGTGTCGGCCGACGGGATCAGCTGGCAGCCGAAGGCGGCTGCGCCGTCAGCCGGGGCGGCGACTTCGCTGGCAGCGTCCAGCGGCGGCCTGGCGATCCTGGCTACTACCAGTGGCCTCGACTACTCAGCTGATGGCGGGGCGAGCTGGCACCCCGCGGCCAGCGGGCCCGCGCTGGGCGGCGGCTTCAGTTATGTCGGCATGACGACATCGCGGCAGGGCGTAGCCGTGCCGACCTACGCCGTCCCGGGCGACGTGTTCCGCACCGGCGACGGCGGGCTGACGTGGACGGCGTCGCCGATCCGGGGCAACGGCAGCTGAGCCAGGACTACCGCCCGGAACTGAGCCTGCCGGGGGTCCGGCGCTATCAGCCAGGGTCAGGCCGGGGGGTCAGACCAGCGCACGGGCACGGGCACGGGCACGGGCACGGGCACGGTGAAGTCCCCGGCCCGCAGCCGGAGGGCGCGCAGCGCGGTGAATATCTCGGCCAGCTTCGCGCCGTCGTAGCCGGCCATCCCGAACCCGGCCGCCGTCAGGTCCGCGGTGGCCTGCTCGACGACCTCCCGGCCTGCCGGGGTGATCTCGGCAAGGGTGCCGCGGCCGTCCCTGGGGTTGGGACGGCGGATGACCAGCTGGTCGCGCTCGAGCCGGCTGATCGTATTCGTGACGCTGGTCGGGTGCACCATCAGCCGCTGGCCGATCAGCCGCAGCGGCAGCGCCCCGTGGCGGGAGAAGGTCAGCAGGACAAGGGCCTCGTACCGCGCGAATGTCAGCCGGTGCGGCCGCAGCTGGCGGTCCAGCTGGGCTAGCAGGATCTGCTGCACCCGCATGATCGACGTCACCGCTGCCATCGCCCGCGCGTCGCCATAGCGGGTTTCCCAGGTCTGCGCGGCCCTGGCGATGGGGTCGAAGGGCAGGTCCAGCGGCGTGGCCACAGCCTCAACGTACCGGCCCGGTCCGCAGGCTGGCGAGCCGCGCAGGCCCGCGGCCGGGCGCTGGCAGTCAGTTGCCGCCGCCGGCGTTGCGTTTCGTCGCCATTCGATTACTCGCAGTTATATTTCCTGCTAGGAGCCGGTGACCGAACGGAGACGGGGACGAGACGGGGATGATGTGCAGTCCGGTCACGCGGTGATGGCGGCGCCCCCGGCGCTGGCTCCCGTGCTCGCGGCCGGAGTCGGGGTGCGCTGCGGCCGGGGCTGGGCGCTGCGGTCGGCGAGTTTCCGGATGAACACCGCGATGCCCGGTGCGGGCGGCCTGGGAATCGCCGTCACCCGGCCGGCTGCGGCGGCCGCCGTGATCGACCTGCTCGCCGGGCATGCTCGCCCCGCCTACGGCGAGCTGCGCGTCCTGGGCGCCGACATGACCACGGCGGGCGGGCGGACGGCCGTCCGCCGGTCCGTCGGCATCGCCCGCCGCAACGCCGGGCCGCACGCCACCCTGCGCATCCGCGGGCTGGTCGAGCACGGGGCGCGGCGGGCCGGCGCGCCCGCCGGGCTCCGGCACCTGCTCACCGCGGCAACCTTGGACCGGCTGTCGCTGACGGCCTGGGCCGAGGTGCCGGTGCGGTCCGCGCCGGACGTGATCGTCCGCCGGGCCAGGCTGGCCGCCGCGGCGGCCGGCGAGCCCCGCCTGCTGCTGCTCGAGGGGCTGCTGGACGGGCTGGCCGGGCCGGACGCGGCTGCGCTTGCCGGGTGCATCTGCGACCTGGGCCGGGACATGGCCGTCGTCATGACCGGGTCGGACGCCCGCGCGCTCGCGCTGGTCTGCGACGAGACACTGACGCTCGCCGACGGGATCTTGATCAGCGAAGCGGCGAGCAGCTGGCCGGCGTGGTCGCTGTCGTAGGCTTCGTCGGTGGACTGGAACCTGCTGGCGTGCGGCCGCAGCGGGCATGTAACCTACGCCCCGGACGAGCCGGAGCTGCGCGAGCAGCTGCTCAGCCGCACCGCGGCGGGCGCGGCCTGGCGCTGCCTGCGCTGCGCCGCGTTCGTGCCGGGCGACCCGTCGGCGTCCGGCCCGGCGCAGCAGGCCCCGGCTGTGCGCCGCGGCGCACAGCTCCGCAGCCAGCTGATCTTGCGGATCTTCGCGGTGGAGCGCTTCGCCCGGGCGGTGGTGTTCGGCGCCCTTGCTTACGTGCTGTGGCGGTTCCGCTCGTCCCGGCATTCCGTCGAGCAGGCGTTTGACCGGGAGCGCCCCGTCCTGCGGTCATTGCTGCACGGCCTGGGCTACAACATCGACCGCTCAAAGATCGTCGGCCTTATTCAGCACGCACTGGCACTCAGCTCAACCACGCTCAAGCTGCTCACGGCCGCGCTGGCGCTGTATGTCGTCATCGAGATCATCGAGGGAGTGGGCCTGTGGCTGTCGAAGCGGTGGGGCGAGTACTTCGCGATGATCGCCACTTCCCTCGGCCTGCCGTACGAGATCTACGAGCTGGCCGACAAGATCACCGTGACCAGGGTGGTGCTCTTCGTTATCAACCTGGTTCTGGTCCTGTACCTGGTGCTCACCAAACGGCTGCTCGGAGTGCGCGGCGGCAAGGACGCGTACGAGGCGCGGCAGCGCAGCGAGTCGGTGCTGGCGGCCGCAGGCCGGGCCGCGGCCCCACTCCAGGGCGCTCCCCCGGCTGAGCAGCCGCCCTCCCGGCCCCCGGCCGAGCATCCGCCTGTCCTGCTGCCGGCTGAGCAGTCCCCGGCCCCGGAACCCGGCGGGCAGCAGGCAAGCGGCAGCACGTCTGCGTGACCGGCGGCCAGACGGGCTCGCGGGTCGGGTACCGCCAGGCTGCGGCAGTACCCGACCCGCCCCTAGCTGCGGTCAGGCCAGGTCGAGCTGGCCGCTGCGCAGAGCCGCCGCGAATGAATCCCACTCGTCCGGGCTGAACGCGAGCTTCGGCCCGGCCGGGTTCTTGGAATCACGGACGGCGACGACGCCGGGAAGATTGCGGGCTACTTCCACGCAATTTCCGCTGGCGGAAAAACTGGATTTCCGCCACTGGGCATTTTCCAGGCTTACGTGCATGGTTCCCCTCCCTCTGCTAGGCCCGTGATCATGTCACGGGACTTATCGGGCGGGAGTGCCACGGCGCGTAGCACGTCGTACAAAAGTCCGTACCATGCTACTTCCTCGCCGCTCTCGACAAGATGACCCCTGCCCTGCACCTCAAGGTATGCCACGTCGGGCTGACCGCGCCTCGCTACCAGAAACATCGGCCCTTCCAGGCCGGGATGAGAACCCGCATTCTGCGGCACCACCTGAATGATGATCTTCGGAAATTCGTCGGCAAAGACCGCCAGCCGGGCCAGCTGGCCGGCCAGTATCTCCGGGCCGCCCACCGGGTTGCGCAATGCCGCCTCGCTGATAATCGTCCACATCAGCGGCGGATCCGGCCGGCCTAGCAGCTGCTGGCGTTCCATCCGGGCGGTGACCTGCTGCTCCACGGCCTCCCGGCTGTCTCCTGGACGGCAGCCGGCCAGCAGCGCGCGAGCGTAGTCCGCCGTCTGCAGCAGGCCGGGAATCAGCAGCGGCTCCCAGGCCCGGATACCGGTTGCCTCCCGTTCGACTTCCGCGAACGGGCGGAACCAGCGCGGCAGGGCTTCCTGGCTGACCAGCGGCCACAGCCGGGCAAGTGCGCCGCCGGTCTGCAGCGCCTCGTCGCACCGCACGGCGAAATCACGGCTCGGTGACCGGCGGGCCGTCTCAACCATGCCGACCAGCGAGCCGCTATAGGAAACCCGGCCGCCTAGCTCCTCCTGCGAGAAGCCGCCGTCCGCGCGCAGCCGCCGTAACTCCGCTCCGAAGAAGGCCAGCACGCTCGATGACGGCTCCAGGTCACGCGGCGCCGACATCAGCTTTTCCGGTGTTCCACATGAGTCCCCCCCGGGTCCCACACTCCGCGGCCGCATCCCACATTCTGCGCCCGAGTCCGCCCCGGACAGCGGTGAGTGCCGGTTCACTTCCAGAGCGTAGCCCGGATAGCGCATCGTGAGGAGTGCAATGGCACGCACGCCAATCTGCTGCGTCAACTAGAACGGAGTCCGGGCATGTCGGTTCATGCTGCCGCTGACGAGCTGACGCATGCCGGCATCCGGCCGGCGGCCGGCTGGTCGCGCCGTTTTCCCGCGGTTCCCGCCCGCGTCGGGGCGGCTCGTAGCTTTGCCGGCAGCGTGCTCGCGGGCTGCCCGGCTGCCGAGGATGCCGCGTTATGCCTGTCAGAACTCGCGACGAACGCGGTACTGCACAGCCGGTCGGCAGCGCGCGGCGGTTATTTCACCGTCAGCGTGCGGCACGGCGACGGCGGCATCCGGGTAGCCGTCACCGACCAGGGCGGGAACTGGGGCGAGCCCGCGCAGCCAGGCGGCCAGCACGGGCGCGGGCTGGTTATCGTGAGCCAGGTGGCGAGCGCCTGGGGGCGCAGCGGCAGCCGCGAGGCCGGCTGGACCGTGTGGTTCGCGCTGGACTGCCCCTGAGCCCGCCTGATTTCCGCCGCACATCGCCGGCTGCCGCCGGGCTCCCCCGCCCGCGGCGGCGCCGGTCCGCCCGGCTCCCGCGCGCCGGCTACGCCCCGATGAGGTCGTCGGCCGCGGCGTACGCATCCAGCTCGCCGCGGGCGACCTGGCCGGCCAGGTCGTCCAGCCGGCCCTCGCCGGGCAGGCCGCCGAGCCGGCGGCGCAGCTCGGTGACGGCGATCACTGAAATCTCGGCCCGGGCGCGGGCGCAGCGGCGGCGGGCGCCCGCGCCCGACTGCGACAGCCAGGAGCGGTGCGCGTCCAGCTGGCCGGCCAGGTCGCCGATGCCCTCGCCTGCCGCTGCCGAGGTAGTCACGATCGGCGGTTTCCAGTCGGCGGCGGCAAAGCTGGCCATGGCCAGCATCGTGCGCAGATCCCGGACGGACTCCTGCGCTCCCGGCCGGTCGCTCTTGTTCACCACGAAAATGTCCGCGATCTCGAGGATCCCGGCCTTCGCCGCCTGAATGGAATCGCCCATTCCCGGCGCTACCACGACCAGCGTCGAGTCAGCGAGCGAGGCGATCTCCACTTCCGCCTGGCCGACGCCGACGGTCTCGATAATGATCACGTCAAAGCCCGCGGCTTCCAGTATGCGCAGCGCCTGCGGCGTCGCCCCGGCCAGGCCGCCCAGGTGGCCGCGATTGGCCATCGAGCGGATGAACACGCCCTCGTCGGTGGCGTGATCCTGCATCCGGACCCGGTCGCCGAGCAGCGCGCCGCCGCTGAACGGCGAGGTGGGATCGACGGCCAGCACGCCTACCCGCTGGCCCCGGCCGCGGTAGGTACGCACCAGCGCGCCGGTTACGGTGGATTTCCCGACGCCGGGGGCGCCGGTCAGCCCGACGATCTGCGCTTCGCCGGCGTGCGGGGCGATCAGCCGCATCACTGATCGCAGCTGCGGGCCGCCGTTCTCGGCCAGCGATACCAGCCGGCCAAGTGCGCGGGCATCCCCGGCCCGCGCAGCGGCTACCAGCTCAGCCGGGACGGCTGCGCGGCTGAGCAAGGCTCCGGCTCCGCTTTAGCCGCGGCCGGGGGCGGGCACCCGCAGCAGCAGCGCGTCACCCTGGCCGCCGCCGCCGCAGAGCGCGGCGACGCCCAGGCCGCCGCCGCGGCGGCCCAGCTCGTAGACCAGATGCAGGGCCAGCCGGGCGCCGGATGCGCCGATGGGATGGCCGATCGCGATCGCGCCGCCGTTGACGTTGACCCGCTCCGGGCCTACCGCCAGGTCCCGCATCGACTGGACGGCCACTGCGGCGAATGCCTCGTTGATCTCGATCAGGTCCAGGTCGGCCACGGTCAGGCCGGCCTTGCCGAGCGCCCGGGCGATCGCCCGGGACGGCTGGGAGTGCAAGGAGGTGTCCGGCCCGGCGACGACGCCGTGGGCGCCGATCTCGGCAAGGACCGGAGCGCCCGCCGCTGCTGCCGCCTCGGCAGCCATGACCACGACCGCGCCGGCGCCGTCGGAAAGCTGCGATGCCGACCCGGCGGTGATGGTGCCGTCCGGCGCGAACGCCGGCCGCAGCGCACCGAGCGACTCGGCCGTGGTGTCCGCGCGGACGCCCTCGTCGGTGTCGAAGATCCGCGGCTCGCCGCGGCGCTGCGGCACCGGGACGCCGGTAATCTCCGCGGCGAGCAGGCCGTCCTTAATCGCCGTGGCCGCCAGCTGGTGCGACCGGGCCGAGAACTCGTCCTGGTCGGCGCGGCTGATGCCCAGGCGAGCGTTGTACTTCTCGGTCGACGCACCCATGGACTCCAGGTCGAAGGCATCGGTCAGGCCGTCGTGAGCGGTGGCGTCGAGCAGCTCGGCCGTACCGTACTTGAAACCGCGGCGGGCGCCGGGCAGCAGGTGCGGCGCCTGCGTCATCGATTCCATCCCGCCGGCCACCACGACGTCGAACTCGCCCGCCCGGATCAGCTGCGCGGCCAGGGCGATCGCGTCCAGACCCGACAGGCAGACCTTGTTGACCGTCAGCGCCGGCACCGACATCGGGATGCCGGCCGCCACCGCCGCCTGCCGCGCCGGGTTCTGGCCCGCCCCGGCCTGCAGCACATGCCCCATGATCACGTAGTCGACCTGGCCCGCGGGCACGCCGGAGCGCTCGATCGCGGCCTTGATCGCGAGGCCGCCGAGCTGCGCCGCGCTGAAATCGCTGAGGGAGCCGAGCAGGCGCCCGACTGCCGTCCTGGCACCACCGACGATGACTGCTTCGCGCATGCGTGTAACGATACCCGCGAGCAGACCAGCTCCCGAGAGAGGACGGCCATGCCGGTTCCGCCGCTGACCCGCATCGACCATGTCGGCATCGCCTGCCGCGACCTGACAGCGAAGATCGAGTTTTACACCGCCGTCTTCGGCCTGACGGTCGTAAGCCGGGAGATCAACGCTGAGCAGGGTGTCGACGAGGCCATGCTGACGGTGAATGACAGCGCGGCCGGCCCGTCGTATATCCAGCTGCTGGCGCCCCTCGCCCCCGACACCCCGGTCGGCCGCTTCCTGGACCGGCGCGGCGAGGGAATCCACCATGTGGGATACGGCGTGGCTGACATTGCCGCCGCGCTGGATGCCATCGGCGCCGCGGGCGTCCGGTTGCTGGACAGCCGGCCGCGGCACGGCTCGATGGGAGCCGCCATCGCTTTTTTGCACCCCGCCGACGTCGGCGGGGTGCTGACGGAGCTGGTGCAGGCCGCGGGCCGCGGCTGACCGCCGGAACCCCGGCCAGACGGGCTTGGAGGGCGGCCGCCAGCGGCGGACGGCCGCATCCGGGCAAAGAACCGCATCGGCGCACCGGAACCGGACGCCAATCACCGCCGGGAAGAGTACGCTGCGAGGCAACCGGACGGGTGGATTTGCGGTGCCGGCCGGGGTGCGGCAGCGCAGCGACTGCCAGGCCCGGGGCAAGTTCGCGATGCAGCCGCCCTGATGCGCGTTCCCCCCACGTCTACCCAGGATTAGGCGAGATGCAGCCCGACATCGATGCTCAGCTCAGCAACTTCTTCGAGGAAACCCCGCAGCGGGACTTCTCCAGGATTATGCGCGGATATGACCCGAACCAGGTCAACGAGCACCTGCGGCAGGTCGACGGGGATTTGCGCCAGCACCGGGAACAGGTCCAGGCACTGCAGCGCGAGCTTGCCGACGCGCACCGCCAGATTCAGGAACAGGAACGCCCTACCTACTCCGGTCTCGGCTCCCGGATCGAGCAGCTGCTGCGGCTCGCCGAGGAGCAGGCAACGGAGATCCTGCAGGAGGCAAGGTCCGCCGCGAACGAGTTCCACGCGACGGCGAAAGTCGAGGCCGCCGAGTTCCGCGCCGCCGCCGAGAACGACGCGGCCGAGCTGCGGGCCATTGCCAAGCGGGAGACAGACGACCAGCGGTCGGCGGCCGAGCGCGACGCGGAGGCTATCCGCACGTCGGCCCAGCGCGAGGCCGATGACCTGACTTCCACCAGCGAGCGCGAGGCCGCCAAGCTCCGCGCGACGGCCGAGCACGAGGTATCGGAGAAGCGAGCCTCGAGCGAGCGTGACATCGCCAAGCTCCGCACCACGACAGAGCGGGAGGTAGCCCAGCTCAAGGCATCCTCGAAGCGGGAACGCGACGAGATCCTGACCACCTCCAAGCGCCAGGCTGACGAGATGCGCAGCCAGGCACAGCGGATCCTGGAGGAGAGCGAGGCGCAGCGCGCGCAGGCGGAGGCCGAGTTCGACATTCAGCTCGCGTCCCGCCGCGAGGAGGCGGAGCGGCAGGAAGCTGAGCGGCTCGCCGCGGCCCAGGCAGCTACCCAGAAGATGGTGTCGGACGCCGAGCAGCGCGCATCCACAGCGGAACAGCGCGCCGCCAAGGCCAGTGCCCAGGCCGAGCAGACCCGGCGCGAAGCCGACCAGCATTCCCGCGGCCTGGTGGGCAACGCTAAGAAAAACGCCGACCAGATCCTGGCTCAGGCCAAATCACAGGCGGACCAGCTGCTTGCCGACACCAAGGCCGAGTCGGACCGGATCCGCACCCTCGCGCAGCGCCAGGTCGACGATCTCAACAAGCAGAAGGAGAGTGTCGCCGCGCACCTGGCGCAGATCAGCCAGCTGCTCGGCGGTCAGATGGCCGGCGTGGCGGACGCCCTCAAGCAGCCCGCGGCAGTCGGCGGCTCGTCCGTTAAGGCAGTTACCGCGGCGCCGTCCGGTACTAACGGCGGTTCGCCGGGCGCGGTCGGCCATGCCCAGTCATCGCCGCCGTCCCGGCCGGCCGCACAGGACGGTGCCGCCCCGCCCGCGGCGGCACCGTCCCGGCAGCCGTCCGGGGCCACGGCCGCCAAGGCCAGTGACGACGAATGGTGGACTGCCTAAGACCGCACGGGCTCGCGGGCAGCGCCAAAACGTGCGGCGCCAATGCATGCGGCGCCAGCGCCCATGCGGGTAGTGGCCATGCGGGCAGCGCCGGAGCGGCCGTCGCGGCTGCGGCCGTCGCGGCTGCGGCCGGTCCGTCAGGACCGGTGCGTCGCCGGGCCCGGCCCCGGTCGGCGCGGACGGCGCTGCCAGCACGCGAGGTGCCAGTGGCGGCGATCTGCCGGGCCGGGAGTATGGGCCGGCCAGGTGACTACGTGCGCGGCACCCGGCACGATCTCCTGATCGCAGCCGGGGCACCGGTATGTCTTAATAGCGGCCGCGCCGGGCACCTGCCGGACCACCCAGTCACCGTCCGGCCAGGACTCATGTCTGCGGCGGCCCGAGGCGGATGGCGCCGTCCGCCCGGTCGCTGCCTGCCCGCGGCGCGCCGCGGGCCGTACCCTGCCGCGGCCGGCGCGGGATCTCCGCAGGCAGGCGGCGTGCCTTACGCGGGCTCACGGCCGTCGCTGCGCGTTATGGCTCCTGCCCCGGTTGGGTCGCGGCACGCCGACGAGAAAGCGGTGCGAACTTTTGCGCCGAAGTGTGTCTAACTAAATGGGCGTGATCGTCTCCTGCACCCCGGCCGGCGCTCCAAGGTAGAGTCGCAGCACAGCATCCGAAACCGGCGCTACCGGCTGACAGGATCTTCCGGGATCAGCTAGCTGACAGGAATCTTCCGGGTTCAGCTAACCGCGGATCATCATCCGTTGATTCGCCGCTCATCATAGGGGAAGGAATTTTCGCATGACAACTCCCAACGACGTCCGGAACATCATCGGCCGTACCGCGGTCGACTCCCAGGGTGCCAAGCTCGGCAAGATCGGCCAGGTCTACCTTGATGACCAGACCGGCCAGCCGCTGTGGGTAACCGTCGCCACCGGACTGTTCGGCACCAAGCAGAGCTTCGCGCCCATCTACGGCTCGCAGTCCAGCGGCGACCAGGTGCAGCTCGCGGTAACCAAGGACCTCATCAAGGACGCCCCGAATGTTGAGGATGACGGGCAGATCGATGAGAGCGAGCAGGACGCCCTTTACCGGCATTACGCCGACTACCTCGGCACCGGCCAGACCTCGGGTCAGACCACCTACACCGACAGCGGTGATGCCGGTTACGTTGAGGGCCGCGATGCCGGGTACGTCGGCACCGACGAGCTGACGACCGATACTGCCGACGTGCGCGGCCGGGACACCAGCGGGCCGATGACCGATGACGCGATGCCCCGGTCGGAAGAGCGGCTGCGGATCGGCACTGAGTCCGTGGAGACGGGCCGGGCCCGGCTGCGGAAGTACATCGTGACCGAGAACGTCACTACCACGGTCCCGGTCAGCCGCGAGGAAGTCCGGGTGGTGCGGGAGCCGATCACCGACGCTAACCGCGACGCCGCCATGTCCGGCGGGGAGCTCACCGAAGAGGAGCATGAGGTCACCCTGCGGGCCGAGCGTCCCGTGGTGGCCAAGGAGACCGTCCCGGTCGAGCGGGTCCGGCTGGAGACCGAGACGGTCACCGAGAACGTTGAGGTCACTGAGACGGTCCGCAAGGAGCAGTTTGAGGAGCCGGAAGTAGACGGCACCACGCGCGACACCACCCGGCGCGACACCGGCCGCTGACGCCGGCCAGCCCGCAGCACCTTCATTGGCGCGGTGGCGCGCTCCCGGCGGGGGCGCGCCACCGCGGCGGCTCCGGACCGGAAAGGATCCCCGTGAACATCAGCAAGGACCAGATTCTGCAGCTGCTGGAAAGCCAGGGTAACCATGACCAGGCCCAGCAGGCCGGTCAGCAGCTGCCCGACCAGGTCGACACCAGCAACCCCCAGCACGCCGACCTGCTGTCTAAGTTCGGCCTCGACAGCGGCAGCCTGGGCGGCCAGCTCGGCGGCCTCGGCAAGCTGCTCTGACGCCTTCCAGCCCGGCAGGTGCGTGATGACCTGCCGGGCTGCGGCATTCCCGGTGCCAGGCTCCGCTGCGCACTACAGTGGGCCTCGTGCGCCTTGTCGTCGCTCGCTGCAGCGTGGATTACGCGGGCCGGCTGGCAGCGCGGCTGCCGCTGGCTACCCGGCTGATCCTGGTCAAGGCGGACGGCTCCGTGCTTATCCATTCCGACGGCGGCAGTTACAAGCCGCTGAACTGGATGTCACCGCCCTGCCGGCTGACGGAGGAACCGGGCCGCTGGGTTGTGACCGGAAAATCGGGCGAGACGCTTACGATCAGCATCGCCGAGGTCCTCAGCGATGCCTCGTTTGACCTGGGCACCGACCCTGGTCTCGTTAAGGACGGCGTCGAGTCGCACCTGCAGGAGCTGCTCGCCGCCCAGCTGCAGGTGCTCGGCGCCGGCTGGCGGCTGGTCCGCCGCGAGTACCCCACGCCGATCGGCCCGGTCGACCTGATGTGCCGGGACGCGCTCGGCGGCAGCGTCGCGGTCGAGATCAAGCGCCGCGGTGATATCGACGGGGTCGAGCAGCTCACCCGCTACCTGGAACTGCTCAACCGCGATCCGCTGATCGCTCCCGTGCAGGGCATCTTCGCCGCGCAGGAGTTCCGGCCGCAGGCCCGGGTGCTCGCCGGGGACCGCGGCATCCGCTGCGTCACCCTGGACTACCATTCGCTGCGCGGCACCGATGACGGCTCGCTGCGGTTGTTCTGACCGGCTCGGGCGCAGTGCCGGACGCGGCGGCTCTGGCCTAGACCGCAGCTGTGACCGATACGGCAGCACGGCGCGGTAAGCACGGTTTGGCCCGGTCAGTACCCGGACCCGCCGGATGAACTGCGGCTTGCGCTCGCGGGCGGCGCTGGCCCAGCCGCACCGGGCAGGGTCACCTGATGCCAGCCGCCACCGGAACTGTTCAGGCCGTTGCCGGTCGCCTGGCCCGGTGCTCGGTCCGCAACGTAGGTATAGAGCGGATGCCCGTCATAGGTTGCCTGCGCAGCGCCATCCGAGCGCCGGATCGTGCCCAGCCTGCCGGTGACACCCAGGCCGGCCGTCACGGGCCCCTGCACCGGCGGCCAGTACTGGGCGCACGAGCCGTTGCAGTTCGACTTCGCCGTGGTATCCGGGGCGAACCAGTACAGCGTGAATCCCTTCGCGCTGGTCAGCACGGTTTCGCCGCTGATGTTCGCGGCCTTGACGATTGCGCTGACGGGCCGGCCGGCCGCAGGCACGGACGCCGCGGCGCCCGGCGCCCTGCTCGCAGTGACCGGACCTGCCGCTGAGCTGGTCCCGCACGCCGCAGCCGTGAGTGCCGCGGCCGCCAGCATTCCGGGAGTCCACCATCGGTTCCGCATTGCCCTGCCTCCGTATGATCATGATGAACGACTACTCCTCAGCACGTAGCGCGGGCCGGAATCGTTCACCGCCGCCGCGAAGGCCGGTCGGCGCTCCGCCCAGTTCTGCATCCGGCGCCCTCGCTGCTAGCCCTCAGCGCGCCGGGATCTGGATGAGCACCCGGCGGCCCGAGGTGATCTCGAAACCGCGCAGAGCAGCTGCCGTGACCGGAGACGATGCCGGGTACCAGGGCGGCGCTCCGTAGGACCGGCTAATGGTCCAGTGGCCGGCCTGGGTGAGTTTCCCGGCCGCAGTCACCACCCAGAAGTCGCACGCCGCGCCGACCCGGATGCCGCTGACCCTTACCCGCATCGAGGTCCCGCGCGCAGCAGCGGAGTAATCGACGACGGCACTGACACGCGTCACCGGGCTGGTGCCGAAGGCGACGTCACTGACCGCGGCCGGCGCCGGGGCAAGCCCGTGATCGAGCGCGGCGCCACCGCCGGCGGCGATGACCACGGCTGCGGCGGCGGCCAGGATCAGGCGCCGCCCGCGCACCTGACGCCGCGCCGCGACCTGTTGCAGCAGCGAGCCCAGCAGCTCAGGCGGCGGCTCGTCCGAGGCGCTCGCCCCGCCGCCTTCCCGCGCGACCAGCGCGGCCAGCTCGGCTTCCCGCCGCGGGACCCGGCTCAGCAGCGCCGGCAGCCCGGCCAGCGCGGCCAGCTCCTCCCGGCAGGCCGGGCAGCCGCTCAGGTGCGCGTCTACCAGGCCGCGCTCGGCCGGGTCGATCACCCCCACGACATAGACGCCGAGCGCCAGCCGGACGTCATGACATTTCGTCTCGCCGATCATGGCGCCAGCCCCCGTTCTTCCAGTGCGAGCTTCAGGGCCCGCAGCGCGTAGAACGTGCGGGACTTCACCGTCCCCGGCGGTATGCCCAGCGCGGTTGCCGCCTGGTCGACCGAGTGGCCGCGGTAAAAGGTCTCCAGCAGCACGCCGCGGTGCTCAGGACGAAGCGTTCGCAGTGCGTCGGCCACGGCCCACGACTCCAGCGCCCGGTCCGCGCCGTCCGGGACGGCGACCAGCTCCAGCGCCCGCTCGCCCACCTCGCGGGGCCGGGCCTTCCTGGCCCGGAAGGCATCAACGGCCAGGTTCCTGGCCACCGCGAACAGCCACGGCCGGGCCGGCCGGTCCTCGATCGCCGCCGGGTGCAGCCAGGCGCGCAGCAGCGTCTCCTGGACGATGTCCTCGGCCCGCTGCCGGTCGCCGCTGGCCAGCTGCAGCGCGTACCGCAGCAGCGGTCCCGCGTGCTCGGCATGCAAAGCGCGCATCAGCGCCTCGTCGCAGACACGGCGCTGCGAGGCCGGACTGCGGGGCCTCTCTGCGGCTGCCACGCCCTGGACAACGTACGGTGCGGCTATCCGGTTCACAGCCCGGCAAACCGTCGCGGTGCCGCCGCCGCGGGCCGGCTGAATCAAGCTGCTTTTCGGCCTGATGGTCCGCATGGCTCATCCCGCGGTGGAGACATTACCGTGGCGAAGCTGCAGTCCGAAGCAAGTTATCGCATGTGATACCATTGGTTGATGGATGAGGAGTGGCCCGAGGACGGTGCGGGGCATTGCCGCATTCCGGGATTTGGCCGCCCGGAACTTGTCCGGGTTCTCGAATCGGCGGCGAAACTCCAGCAGATCATCCCCGAGGCGGTGCTGGTGGGAGGCGCGGCGGCAGCACTATGGGCTGATCATCGCTCGTCCTATGATCATGATCACGTACTGCACGACCTGAGCGATCGGTTCGACGCGGTTCTCGAGGCGATTGAATCTACCGATGGCTGGGTCACCAACCGGGTTACCCCCGGAAAGATCATTCTTGGCGAGCTGGGCGAGGTGGAATCCGGCGTTCGCCAGCTCATCAGGCGTCAGCCGCTGGAAGTCGCGGAGGTAACGCTCCCGTCCGGGCATACGCTCCGGGTGCCAACCCGGGACGAGACCCTGCGCATCAAGGGTTACCTGATTGTCCGGCGCAATCAGGTCCGCGACTATCTCGATGTCGCCGCACTCAGCGACAGGTACGGGACCGCCCGCGCCGCCCGCGTGCTCAGGCGCATCGATGGCTACTACGCTGACCAGCGAGAGCCGGCCGCGGAGGGCGTCGCGACCCAGCTTGCCCGGCAGCTAGCCGACCCGCGGCCGCGGGATTCCGCCACCATCAGGCAGCTCCGTGATTACAAGGGGCTCGATACCCGCTGGACCGAATGGGAAGTAGTGACCGCCGTTTGCCGGTCGGTGGCGGTGCAGATGACGGCGGAGACGACGCCGTGAGCAGCGGCCTTAAGTTCCGCAACATCACCGCGTCACCCGACGACCCGGTGCAGACCTGGCCGTTCGAGGGAATTCTGGCCGCAGTCGAACGGGGCACTCTGCCTGACTGGCGCCGCCTGGCCGAGGCCATCCAAGGCGATCCCTGGGGCCCCGTGGCCCGGCAGGTTCTGGCGGCGGTCCGCATCTCCCGGCCGTACGGAACTACCGAGCTGCTGGAAGGCGTCGTTAAACGTGCCCGGCAGCTGGCGGCCGAGTCCGAACGCGCCGAGGTCACCGCGGAGATCCGGGCGCTGATCACCTCCTGCGGCTTGTCCCAGCGGGACTTCGCCGAGCGGGCCGGCACCTCAGGCTCCCGGCTGTCGACCTACCTGGCGGGACGCGTCGTGCCGTCCGCTGCGCTGATGGTACGGATGCGCCGGGTGGCGCAGCAGTGCCGCGACAGTCAGCCGGCCAGTGATTTACTGGCGGGTACCGGTACGCAGCCGCGGGCCGGTACTCCGAGACGGTGAGGTCAGCGTTGACGGCAATCGCGCAGCCGGCCGGCGCTACCCGGCTGGCGGGAACCTTCGACACGCTCAACCCGGCCACTTCCGAGGTCATCGGCACGTTTCCTGTTTCCGGGGAAAATGACGTCGAGGCTGCGGTCGCCCGCGCGCGCCGCGCTGCCCGCTGGTGGGCTGGTCTTGGCTGGCAGCAGCGTCAGCAGCGGCTGCTGGCGTGGAAATCGCAGCTGATCCGGCATAACGGCGAGCTGGCCGAGCTGGTGCGCGCCGAGACCGGCAAGCCGGCGGCCGACGCACAGCTGGAAATCCTGCTGGCGGTCGTCCACATCGACTGGGCCGCCCGCCATGCCCGCCAGGTACTGGGCCCGCGCCGGGTCGCCAGCGGCCTGCTGGCGGTCAACCAGGCAGCAACGCTGGAATACCAGCCGCTCGGCGTCGTCGGCGTCATCGGCCCGTGGAACTACCCGGTCTTCACCCCGGTGGGCTCGATTGCCTACGCGCTGGCCGCCGGCAACGCGGTGGTGTTCAAGCCCAGCGAGCTCACCCCGGCCGTGGGCAGCTGGCTGGTCACCTCGTTTGGCGCGGTCGTGCCCGAGCAGCCGGCGCTGCAGCTGATCACCGGGGCCGCGCAGACCGGCGACCTGCTGGCCCGCAGCGCCGTCAGCAAGATCGCGTTCACCGGATCTGCGGCGACGGCCCGGAAGGTCATGGCCGCCTGCGCGCAGAACCTCACCCCGCTGGTTGCCGAATGCGGCGGCAAGGACGCCCTGATCGTGGCGGCTGACGCCGACCTGGATGCCGCCGCCGACGCGGCTGCCTGGGGCGCGATGTCCAACGCCGGCCAGACCTGCATCGGCATTGAGCGGGTGTACGTAGCCAGCGCCGTTTACCAGGAGTTTCTCGGCCTGCTGGCCGGCCGGGTAGCCGCGCTGCGGCCCGGCGCGCACCGCGGCGCCGACTACGGCCCGATGACGCTGCCGGCCCAGGCGGACGTCATCGAGCAGCACATCGCCGACGCCGTGGCGCGCGGCGGCCGGGCGCTGACCGGCCTGGCGTCCGGAGTCCGGCGCCCGTTCGCCGCCGCCGTCGTGCTGGCCGACGTACCCGACGACAGCCGCGCGGTGACCGAGGAAACCTTCGGGCCGACGGTGACCGTTACCGAGGTAGCTGACCTCGCCGCGGGCGTGCAGCGCGCCAACGCCAGCCGGTACGGCCTCGGTGCCGCCGTTTTCAGCCGCGATCGCAAGGCCGCGATGGCCGCGGCCCGCGCCCTGCGCAGCGGCATGGCCTCGGTTAACTCGGTGACATCGTTCACGGCAGTGCCGTCACTGCCGTTCGGCGGGTCGGGTGAGTCCGGTTTCGGGCGGGTCCACGGCGCAGACGGGCTGCGCGAGTTCGCCCGGCCCAAGTCGATTACCCGGCAGCGGATGCGGCCGGCGGTGAACCTGACCTCGTTCGGCCGCACCGACCGGCAGATGCAGCAGATCATGGACCTGGCGGCGCGGCTGCACGGCCGGCGCTACGGCCGGTAAACGCGGCCGCCGACGGCACGGCGAGGCAGAGCTGCCCGCAGTGCCGTCCGGCGCTTACTGCCTTTTAATCCGCCCGAGAAGGAGCCAGCCAGTCCATGCCCACCCAGCGAGACGTCGTAGTAATCGGCGGCGGCCATAACGGGCTTGTCGCCGCCGCATACCTGGCCAGAAGCGGCCAGCGCACGGTGGTCTGCGAGCGACGTGGCATCGTCGGCGGCGCCGCGGTCAGCGAGCACCCGTTCGGGCCGGACTACACCGTTACCTCGCTGTCCTACGTGGTCTCGCTGCTGCCCGCGGACCTGGTCCGCGACCTGCGGCTGGCCAGCCACGGGTACCACGTGTACCCGCAGGGCCCGTACTTCGCGCCCCGCGCCGACGGCCGGTGCCTGCGGCTGCCCGCTGACCCGGCGGCGCGGCGGGAGCAGATCGCGCAGTTCTCGGCCCGCGACGCCGCCGCCTATGACCGGTACGAGGCGGACCTGGCCGAGATCGGTGCCATTCTCGGCCCGCTGCTGGAAGAGATCCCGCCCCGGCTCGGCTCCCGCCGCCCGGCCGACCTGGGCCGCCAGGCGCTGCTGCTGCGGCATCTGCGCAAGATCGGCACCCGGCAGGCGGTGGACATCACCCGGCTGCTCACCGGCAGCATCGCCGACCTGGTCGACCGGTATTTTGAGAGCGACGCGCTGCGCGGCCTGCTGTCCGTCTCCGGCGTGATCGGCACCTGGGCGGGGCCGCGCTCCAGCGGCACCGCGTACGTGATGCTGCATCATCACATCGGCGGCGTGGACGGCCAGCAGGGCGCCTGGGGCTTCCCGCGCGGCGGCATGGGCGGCGTCAGCTCGGCGCTCGCCGCCGCGGCGGCCTCGTTCGGCGCCGAGATCCGCACCGGCGCCGAAGTCGCCGCCATCCGCACCCGCGCGGGCCGGGTAACCGGCGTCACCCTCGCCAGCGGCGAGGAGATCGACGCGGCCGTCGTGGTGACGACCGCGCACCCCCGGATCTCTTTCCTGCAGCTGCTCGACCCCGCCGAGCTGCCGCCCGGCTTCGTGGCTGACATCCGCGGCTGGCAGACCCGCAGCGGCACGGTGAAGATCAACCTGGCGCTGGACCGGCTGCCGGTATTCACCAGCCACTCCGCCGTCGACCCGCAGGTGCACGGCGGCACGATCGTGCTGGCCGAGAGCCTGGACGAGGTCGAGACCGCTTTCCAGGACGCGGTTTCCGGCCATCCGTCGGCACGGCCGTTCGCCGACATCTGCATCCCGAGCGTCTTCGACGATTCTCTCGCCCCGGCAGGCCAGCACGTCATGTCGATGTTCACCCAGTGGGTACCGCACACGTACGCCGACGCCCCGGATGAGGCCGCGCTGGCCGCCTACGCCGACCGGGCAGTGGCCCGGATGGAGGTGGTCGCGCCCGGCTTCACCAGCTCGGTGCGCCACCGGCAGGTCATCGGCCCCCGGCAGATGCAGGAAGAGTACGGCCTGATCGGCGGCAACATTTTTCATGGTGAGCTGAGCCTGGGCCAGATGTTCCACGCCCGGCCCGCGGCCGGCTACGCGGACCTGCGGACCCCGGTCGCCGGCCTGTACCAGGCCGGGTCAGCCACCCACGGCGGCGGCGGCGTCACCGGCATCCCCGGCCGCAATGTCGTCCGCCAGATCCGCGCCGACCAGCGAGCGCAGCGCTGGCGCCGCCGCGTCACCCCGGCGGCGCGCTAACCGGGCCATCCGTTATTTCGAGCCTGCGAGCGGCGGCGCAATTTCAGCGCGCGCTCCCGGCTTACCTGCCGCCAGGAGCGCGCCCCCGGTTATGCGCCGCCGTTCTCCGCCGGCGTGCCCCCGAGATTTCCCCGACACCGGCGCCTGGCGGCTAGCTGCCAGCGCGCACTCCCCCATGTGCGCACTGACCGGACCATCCGCAACTGACGGCACCGCTGGCAGCGTGCGCCTCGATAACAATCAGTTATGATCCATGTACGCTATGATGTCAGATTTTGCTGCGGATGGGAAACGCGGACGGTTACGGGATTTGGATGGTATCGTTTTCCCATGGAAGCAGTCATCGATCAGGCCGGCCGGGTCGTGCTGCCCAAGCCCATCCGCGATGCGCTGGGCTTGCTGCCCGGCACGAAGGTCGACATCACGCCCTACGGGGCCGGCGCGCAGATTCTGCCGGCCGGCCGGACCGCGCGCCTCGTCGAGGAGGACGGCGTGCTCGTCGCGGACGCCGAGACCCCGGTCGATGACGACATGCTTTTCGCCCTCATCGATGCGGGCCGCAAGTGACGGTGGCGGTCGACACCAGCGTCGCCGTTCCGCTGCTTGTCCGCTCACATCGCGATCATGCGGCGTGGTGCGATGGTGGGGCGGCCAGAAGGTCGCGCTCAGCGGTCACGCCCTCGCCGAGACGTACTCGGTTCTCACCAGGCTGCCCGGCGACGCGCGGCTGGCGCCAGCCGACGCCGCCCGGCTGCTGACGGCGCGCTTCGCTGCGCCTTTCGCGCTGAGCAGCCGGGTTGCCCATGAGCTGCCGGACACCCTCAGTCGCCTCGGCATCGCCGGCGGCGGCGTTTACGATGCGCTGGTGGCGCTGGCGGCCAAAGAGCACGGCGCCGTGCTCGCCAGCCGGGATGCGCGGGCACGCGGCACCTACGACGCCGTCGGCGTCACGGTAGTCACCGTCACCTGACCAGGGTGCGGTTAAAGTCGCGGCCTCGGGGCTTGCTGGATACGGTGTACTCCATGGCCGCTGACCGCAATGAGACCCCGATCGTGCTATCCCGGATCTACACCCGCACCGGCGACGACGGCAGCACCGCCCTCGGCGACGGCAGCCGGACAGCCAAGACTGACCCGCGGCTGGCCGCCTATGCCGACGTTGATGAGGCGAACTGCTCGATCGGCGTCGCCGTCACCGTCGGCAGCCTGCGCGATGACGTCACCCGGCTGCTGCTGAAGATTCAGAACGAATTGTTTGATGTCGGTGCCGACCTCTGCAACCCGATTTCCAGCCAGCCCCCCTATCCGCCGCTGCGGATCGACGAAAGCTACGTGACCGGCCTCGAGCAGGCGTGCGACGAGTTCAATGCCAGCCTGCCGGTGCTGCGCAGCTTCGTGCTGCCCGGCGGCAGTGCCGGGTCGGCGCTGCTGCACACGGCCCGCACCGTCGTGCGCCGGGCCGAGCGGACCACCTGGGCGGCGATGGCGCAGCACGGCGAGACGATGAGCCCGCTGCCGGCCCAGTACCTGAACAGGCTGTCCGACCTGCTGTTCATCCTGGCGAGGGTAGCCAACGAGCCGGACGGTGACCTGCTCTGGCAGCCCGGCGGCGACCGCCAGGCCTGAGTCCGCCGGGCCGGGTTACCGGGCCGGCTGTCAGGCGATTCCGGATAGCCGGCCGGGCGGGGCGGCTTCCAGCCAGGCCAGGAAACCGGTCAGCGCCGCCTCGGTCATTGCCAGCTCCACCTGGCCGGTGTCCGGCCCGCGCGGCCGGTCACCCAGGACACTCGGCCCGACCCGGCACTCCATCACCACCGCGCCGGAACCGAGGCTGGCGATCTCCGCGGTTGCGGCCGGGCGGCGGGACACGATGCGCAGGTCGTTACGGACGAACACGGCCTGCGGCCGCAGCCGGATCCCGAACAGGTTGTACCAGCGCAGCTCGCCGGGCTGGTAGGCGGCCAGCCCGAGTCGCCAGCTTTGCTCCGCGCCGCGGCGCATCCCGCACTCCACGGTGCCGCCGCCGCGGGCGAGCAATACCCGGCGCAGGGCAATCAGTACAGCCGCCAGTGCCGCGCCGGCCAGGACCGCGAGCAGGAGCCACGTCGCCCACAGCGCGTACCAGTCTGTCACCCCCGGCGCTCCATGCTGGCGCCCTCAGGTCGGGTCGCCGGCGGCCTGCAGCAGGGCCCGGCCGTAGCGGGCCTCGGCCGAGTCCGCGCCGTCCGGCGATTCCAGGGCCGTGCGGGCGGCTGACTTGTCGACCTCGGTACCGAGCTGAGCCTGCCGGGCCAGGATGGAAACCTGGTCGTCCGCGACCGACAGGAAACCGCCGCCGACTGCGGCGATGACCTCGTCATTGCTGCCGGTCGCGTTGTCCGGCAGGATGCGCACGATACTGCCCTCGGCCAGGATGGCGAGCACGGGCGGGTGACTGCTCAGGATGCCGATGTTCCCTTCCAGCGTCTTGGCGATCACGCGCTCCGCGGGCCCGGCCCAGATCTCGCCCTCGGGGACGACGAGCGCTACCTGCAGCGTCACTTGCGTTCCAGCTCCTTCGCCTTCTTCTCCACGTCCTCGATCCCGCCGCACATGAAGAACGCCTGCTCCGGCACGTTGTCGTACTTGCCCTCGCTGATCGCCTTAAACGAGGAGATCGTCTCCTCCAGCGGCACCGAGACGCCCGGCTGGCCGGTGAACTGCTCGGCCACGAACATCGGGTGCGACAGGAACCGCTCGATCCGCCGCGCCCGCTGGACGGTGACCCGGTCCTCCTCGGACAGCTCGTCGATACCGAGGATGGCGATAATGTCCTGCAGTTCCTTATACCGCTGCAAGATCCGCTGCACCTCGCGGGCGACATCATAATGCTCCTGGCCGACGTACTTGGCGTCCAGGATCCGGGACGTCGAGTCCAGCGGGTCCACCGCCGGGAAGATGCCCTTCTGGGTGATCTCCCGGGACAGCACGGTCGTGCAGTCCAGGTGCGCGAACACGGTGTGCGGCGCCGGGTCGGTGATGTCGTCGGCGGGCACGTAGATGGCCTGCATTGAGGTGATCGAGTGGCCGCGGGTGGAGGTGATCCGCTCCTGCAGCTGGCCCATCTCGTCGGCGAGCGTCGGCTGGTAGCCCACCGCTGACGGCATCCGGCCGAGCAGCGTGGAGACCTCGGCGCCCGCCTGGGTGAAGCGGAAGATGTTGTCGATGAACAACAGCACGTCCTGGCTTTGCTCGTCCCGGAAATACTCGGCCATCGTCAGCGCGGCCAGGCCGACGCGCAGCCGGGTGCCCGGCGGCTCGTCCATCTGGCCGAAGACCAGCGCGGTGTCCTTGATGACGTTCGCCTCGGTCATCTCGATGAACAGGTCATTGCCCTCGCGAGTGCGCTCGCCCACCCCGGCGAACACCGAGACGCCCGCTGACTTGGCAACCCGGGTAATCATCTCCTGGATGAGCACGGTCTTGCCCACGCCCGCCCCGCCGAACAGGCCGATCTTCCCGCCCCGGACGTACGGGGTAAGCAGGTCCAGCACCTTGATGCCGGTTTCCAGGATCTCGGTCCGGGACTCCAGCTCGTCGAACGGCGGCGGGTCGCGGTGAATCGGCCACCGCTGCGTGATCTGCAGGGAGGCGGTCGGCACGTCCAGGGTCTCGCCCAGGACGTTGAACACGTGCCCCTTGGTCACGTCCCCTACCGGCACGGAGATGGCCGCCCCGGTATCGGTGACCTCGGCGCCGCGCACCAGCCCGTCGGTCTGCTGCATCGAGATGGCCCGGACCACGTTGTCGCCGATGTCCTGCGCGACTTCCAGGGTCAGCATCCGGTCCTGGCCGGCCATCGACACGTCGACGTGCAGGGCGTTGTAGATGCCGGGCAGCTGGTCAGCCGGGAACTCCACGTCGACGACGGGACCGATGACCCGCACGACGCGGCCGCTGGCCGCCGGGCTGGCGTCACCGGCACCGTCACCGGCAGCCGTGTCTTCTGTGCTAGGGGGGGTCATGCTGGTGCTCACTGTCTATCTCCCTGAGACGGTCTCGGCCAGCGCGTTGGCACCGCCGACGATCTCGCTGATTTCCTGGGTTATCTCTGCCTGGCGTGCCGTATTAGCCTCACGGGTGTAAGCCTCAAGCAGGTCGTTGGCGTTGTCCGTCGCCGACTTCATCGCCCGCCGCCGCGCCGCGATCTCCGCGGCGGCCGAGTCCAGCATCGCGTGGAAGATCCTGCTTTCCACGTACCACGGCAGTAGCGCGTCCAGCACCTGCTCGGGCGACGGCTCGAAATCGTAAATCGGGACCGGCCCGCCCGGTGCTTCCTCCTGCGTATCCTCGATCTGCAGCGGCAGCAGCCGCCGGACCACCGCGCGCTGGGTGAGCATCGAGACGAACTCGGTGAACACGATGTGGATCTCGTCCACGCCGCCTTCCCCGGCCGGCTTCCCGAACGCCTCGAGCAGGGCAGCGGCGATCTCGCTGGCATCCGCGTGCTGCGGCAGGTCGGAGAACCCGCTCCAGTCGCCGGCTACGTCCTGCTGCCGGAACCGGTGCCAGCTGATGCCCTTGCGCCCGGCCACGTAGGGCACGACCTCGACGTTGCGCTCCCGCAGCCGGGCGCGCAGTCCCTGCGCCGCACGCAGCACCGTGGCGTTGTAGCCGCCGGCGAAACCGCGGTCACTAGTCAGGATGAGCACCGCGGCGCGAGCCGGCTGCTGCGCCTCGGTGACCAGCGGATGGTCGATGTTCGCCGTCCGGCTGACTACGGCCTCGACCGCCCGGGTGATCTCCCGCGCGTACGGCTCGGCCTGCTGGACCCGCTGCTGCGCCTTGATGATCCGCGACGAGGCGATCAGCTCCTGGGCGCGGGTGATCTTAGCGGTGGACTGGACCGACTTGATCCGCCGCCGGACCGCGCGTAGCTGGGCTCCCATGCCGCTAGCTCTTCCCGCCGTCGTCGGCGGTGTCGGCCGGGCGCTCCGCCGGCACCCGCCGGGCAACCTTCTCCTGCTCCGGCTCGCCGCCCGGCTCGACGTTCTCCTCGGCTGCGCTCAGCGAGTCACCCGAGCTGGTCTGGAAGCCGCGGCGGAATTTCCCGATCGCGTCCTCGAGCGCCGTCGTGGTGTCGTCGGACAGGGCGCCGGACTCCCGGATCGTGTCGTAGATGCCGGCGCCGGAGTCCTCCAGGTCGTCCAGGAAGCCGGCCTCGAACTTCCTGATGTCCTCGACCGGCACGTCGTCGAGATAACCGGAAGTCCCGGCCCACACCGACACCACCTGGCGCTCCACCGGCATCGGGCTGTACTGCGGCTGCTTGAGCAGCTCCACCAGCCGGGCGCCGCGGTCCAGCTGGGCCCGTGACGCGGGGTCCAGGTCGGAGGAGAACGACGCGAACGCCTCCAGGTCACGGAACTGCGACAGCGCCAGCTTCAGGCCGCCGGCCACTTTCTTCATGGCCTTGATCTGGGCGTCGCCGCCCACCCGCGAGACCGACTGGCCGACGTTAATCGCCGGCCGGACGCCCGAGTTGAACAGGTCGGTCTCCAGGAAGATCTGCCCGTCGGTTATCGAGATGACGTTGGTCGGGATGTAGGCCGAGATGTCGTTGCCCTTGGTCTCCACGATCGGCAGCCCGGTCAGCGATCCGCCGCCCAGCTCGTCGGACAGCTTCGCGCACCGCTCCAGCAGCCGCGAATGCAGGTAGAAGACGTCGCCGGGGTACGCCTCGCGGCCCGGCGGCCGGCGCAGCAGCAGCGAGATCGCCCGGTAAGCCTCCGCCTGCTTGGTAAGGTCGTCGAACACGATCAGGACGTGCTGGCCCTCGTACATCCAGTGCTGGCCGATCGCCGAGCCGGTGAACGGGGCAATGTACTTGAAGCCGGCCGGGTCGGAAGCAGGCGCGGCGACGATCGCGGTGTACTCCAGCGCGCCAGCGTCTTCCAGTGCCTGGCTGATCTGGGCGATCGTCGAGCCCTTCTGGCCGATCGCCACGTACACGCACTTGACCTGGCGCTTGACGTCACCGGAGTCCCAGTTGTCCTTCTGGTTGATGATCGTGTCGATCGCGATGGCCGACTTGCCGGTCTGCCGGTCGCCGATGATGAGCTCGCGCTGGCCGCGTCCGACCGGGGTGATCGCGTCGATCGCCTTGATGCCGGACTGCAGCGGCTCGGCTACCTTCTGCCGCTGCACCACCGACGGAGCCTGCAGCTCCAGGGCCCGCAGCTGGGTGTCCTCGATCGGTCCCTTGGCGTCTATCGGGTTGCCGAGCGGATCTACGACCCGGCCGAGGAAGGCGTCGCCGACCGGCACCGACAGCACCTCGCCGGTGCGCCGGACCCGCTGGCCCGCGTCGATCTTGCTGTAGTCGCCGAGGATGACGACGCCGATCTCGCGGACGTCCAGGTTCAGCGCCAGGCCGCGGGTGCCGTCCTCGAACTCCAGCAGCTCGTTGGCCATGCAGTCCGGCAGGCCCTGGACCCGGGCGATGCCGTCACCGCACTCAGTTACCGTGCCGACCTCCTCGGTGGAGGCGGCATCCGGCTCGTATGCCTCGACGAAACGCGCGAGCGCGTCCCGGATCTCCTCTGGCCGGATAGTCAGCTCCGTCATGGTCCTCGAATCTCTCTCGTCGTTCCCTCGGTCGGTCAGGTCTACGCCGGCTAGCTTCGCCGCGGCGGACCGCGGCTACCCGGTCCGGTAGTCCAGGCGCGGGGCACTAAGCACTGAGCCTGCGTTTCAGGTCATCGATCCGGCTCACGATGGTGCCGTCGATCAGGTCGTCCCCGATCCGGACGGACATGCCGCCGACGATCTGCGGGTCGAGCACGACGTTGAGGTGCACCTCATGCCCGTAAAGCGCCGCGAGGGCATCGCCTAGCCTGTCGCGCTGACCGGCGGTCAGCGGCAGCGCCACGTGCACCTCGGCGGTCAGCCGGTCCCGCCGCTGCGCAGCGAGCCGGGCGTACTCCTCCAGGTTCACATCCAGGCTGCGTCCCCGCGGGCGCGTCGCCGCCTCGCCGACCAGCCGCAGCGTCTGCGTGGTGACCTTGCCGCCCAGCAGCGCGTCCAGCAGCTCCCGCTTGTGCCCGGCAGTGACGGACTCACTGGCCAGTGCCGTACGCAAGTCAGGATAACTGCTTACCACCCGGCTGAACCGGAAGAGCTCGTCTTCAAGATCGTCCAGGCGGCCCGCGTCGTCGGCCGCGGCCACTAGCGCCAGCACCGCCAGCTCCTGCGTCGCGTCCCCGAGATCGCCGGGCGCTGACCAGCGCGATCCGGCCGCCCCGGTTATCAGCTCCGCTGCGGCCGTACTCACCCTGCCGCCGAATAGGTCACCGGCCAGCCCCGACCTGGCCTCGGCATTCCTGGCCGGGTCGGTCAGCGCCCGGCGCAGGCCGGGTTGCGAGTCCAGCAGCTGCGCGACGCCGAACAGCTCGTCGGCAAGCTGCTCCGGATCGGCGCCGTCATCCAGCGCCGCCGTCAGCTGCGTCCTGGTCGCCGCCAGTGCCGCCCTGCTCGCGCCTCTCACCGGCCCGCCCTGACCCCGCCGTCCGGAGCGGAGCCGTCCGGAGCAGAACCGTCCGGCGCCGCGTCGTCCGGAGCAGTGCCTTCCGGCGCGGTGCCTTCCGGCGCAGTGCCTTCCGGCGCCGCGTCGTCCTTGGGGGCGCCGTCCTGGCGGGCGCCGTCCGCGGCGCGGCTCTCCAGGTCGGTCAGGAACCGGTCGACGGTGCCGCGCTGGCGCGTCTCGTCTTCCAGCGACTCCCCGACGATCTTGCTGGCAAGCTGCACGGACAGCATGCCCACTTCGGTGCGCAGTGACCGCAGCGCCTGCTGCCGGTCCGCCTCGATCTGCGCCCTGGCGGCCTCGGTGATCCGGCGGTACTCGGCCTCGGCCTGCTCCCGGCGCTCGGCGATGATCTGCGCGCCGCGGGCCTCCGCGTCAGACCGCAGCCGCGCGGCCTCATGCCGCGCATCTTTCAGCTGAGCCTGGTAGCGGTCGAGCGTCCGGTCCGCCTCCGCCTGCTTCTCCGCCGCACGCTGCAGGCCGCCTTCGATGGCGTCCGTCCGCTCGGCCAGCGTCCTGGTGATCCGGGGCAGCAGTATCTTGCCGAGGATCCCGAACACGATCAGGAATGCGATGATCCCGATGATCAGCTCGGGCAGGTCGGGAATCAGCGGGTTCTTATTAGGGACGACGGGCGTCACGGCGAGATATTTCACCGTCCGGCCTCCTGCCTCGAATAGATCACTTGCCGACTCGCTGCATCAGCCAGTGGCCTTGAAGATGAACGGGACCACCAGGCCGATCAGCGCCAGCGCCTCGGCCAGCGCGAAACCGATGTACATGTTCGACTGGATAATCCCGCGTGCCTCCGGCTGGCGGGCCATGGCCTCGACGCCGTGGCCGAAGATCAGGCCGATGCCGACGCCCGGGCCGATGGCCGCCAGGCCGTATCCCACCGCCCCGAAGTTGATGTCCAGCTTGGAAGTGCCGCCGGCCGCGGCGGCCAGATGATGCAGGCTCAGATGATGCAGCAAGCTGAGCGCGAACACGTGATGCACGACATCAAGCATGGAGTCGTTCCTTTGCATACAGGCCAGCGGATGTCCACCGCCGGCACGTTGGGTGATCCGCTGGCACGATCGGTCGCGCCGTCGGACTGGTCGGGTCGCTGGTCATCTCAGTGACCCGCTTCCAGCGAGCCGCCGATGTACTGGGCGGTCAGAATGGTGAAGATGTAGGCCTGCAGCGCCTGGATCAGCATCTCGAAGGCCGTCAGCACCACCGTCAGGATGAACGACGTCACGCTGAAGAGCAGCCCGATGCCGAGCGAGAGCAGGTACCAGGTGGAGAGCGTGAAGATCAGCAGCAGGATATGCCCGGCGAACATGTTCGCGAACAGCCGCACGGCCAGGGTGAACGGCCGGATGATGATGTACTGCAGGATCTCCACCGGCGCGAGGATGAAGAGCACCGGCCACGGGACGCCCTTCGGGATCATGTTCGCGAAGTAGCCGCCCAGCCCCTGGTGCTTGATGCCCAGGTAGGTGTAGGTGACGTAGACCATCAGCATCAGCGCGGCCGGGAAGGCAATCTGCGACATCGCCGGGAACTGCGCCACCGGGATGATCTCCATCAGGTTCATCAGCCAGACGAAGAAGAACAGCGAGACCAGGAACGGCAGGAAGCTGTCGCCGCGCTTGCCGATCATCGGCCGCAGGATCTGATCCCGGACGAACCCGATACCCAGCTCACCGAGATTCTGCGCCCCGCGCGGCACCAGCTTCGGCTTGGCAAACGCGGCCCAGAAGAAAGCGACCACCCCTACCGCGCAGACCAGCGCGAGCAGCATCGGCTTGGTGAAATGAAACGACCCGATCGAGAAGAACGGCGCAAAAATGAATGTCGGCCCCGGATAGCCGGGAGCCGGGAAGCCGCAATGCGAAGTAGAGGAAACGTGACTGTTGGTCGGCGTGCATATACCGCCGGCGAGCACCGTCAGATCACCGGTCACCGCTGTTCCTCCAGCCTCGCGCCAGCGCGGCGCCGGCCGGCACTACGCGGATGTGTCGTGCAGTTGCCGCATTCCCCCGGCTCGCGGGGATGAACAGGGCGGCGGCCCGCAGTATACGCAGGTGTCAGGACCTGCCGTATTTGAGGGTGATCAGCGCGATGGCCACGGCCAGCCCGGCCAGCATGCCGAGCGGGAAGAGCAACGTCGCGTGCACCCAGCGGCCGACCAGCCAGCCGGCACCGCCGTAGAACGCCATGCCGGCGAGAAGGTAGCCGAAGATGGTCCAGCCCGCGTTCCCGCCGGACGGACTGCGGCCGGACGGGGTGTCGCCGTCTGCTCGCAGCCGGGTGCGGCTGAACGCCTCGCTGCCGGGAAGCCTGGCCGGCGGCCGTCCGGCCGTCACGGCGCGCATCCGGGCCCGGTGCGGCCCAGTTCAGGGCGCGGTCGCAGCCGGTCAGGGCAGCACAGTTCAGGGCGCGG